>Ga0247841_10000077_pt1 | contig 240350 bp, 250 predicted proteins | sample LaCruzMarch2015__2_FD_192410 | JGI IMG/M metagenome (GOLD analysis project Ga0247841, IMG submission 192410) | Freshwater microbial communities from meromictic Lake La Cruz, Castile-La Mancha, Spain - LaCruzMarch2015_18m | ecosystem: Environmental > Aquatic > Freshwater > Lake | place: Spain... | reverse complement strand
GCTGCACCCCGTAGGGCTGGGGACCTTATCTCAGTTCCCCTCTCCGGGCGCCCCCTTTCAGGGCCCGTACGCATCATTGGCTTGGTGGGCAGTTACCCCGCCAACTACCTAATGCGCCGCAGCCTCATCCTCAAGCGAAGATCATCGGAATATAGATGATTTCGTTTAGATGATACAACATTCCAGTACGTATCACCTATGTGGTATTATACCCAGTTTCCCGGGATTTGCCCCTCTTGAGGGTAGATTAGCTACGTGTTACTGAGCCGTACGCCACACCCACTTACCGTAGATGTGCGACTTGCATGTCTAATCGAATTTCGATAGCAGTTCCCGCCAGTAGGATCAGCTGGAATTAATTATCTCAACTGGATTTGCATCCAATTATTATAATCAATTTTTACTAACCCATGCATAGCATGGAAATTCTACAAAACTATTTTTGTAGTGATTTTGTATTGTATTAGTACTAACTCTATTTGGAATTGGTTTTGAGCTATTCTCACTTAATTTGTGGAAATTATTATGTTCTCACCAATTATTATGTCAGTAAATTTTGATTCAAAAGAATCTACGTTTACTGTCACCACTAACCAACATCACACCAAAAAAAACTTTGGTGCTCACGACCTGTGTGAGTGAAAAAGCTAAGATAAAATTAGTATATAGTGACAAGCACTACAACCAAAGTATCCGCCAATACTCCGCAGGAAATGAATATCCTGATTACGAATCTTAACGCGACAAAGCACGCTAAGGTGTTCAATATCGAGAACTTGCAACAAACAGATCAATCCGTTTGCTCAATCTTACTCTTGCAATTATGCCACCAGGCAAAACAATTGCTTATCTATTTTAGTCGCCCAACGTTTATAAAGGTTTCGGCAAAGGAAGGCGAACTTTTGGGGGTTTTTGATGCCACGGAACAGGAAAAGGGGCGAAAATGAGAAAAGGTTATGTGGAGGATTGCCTTGGTCTGTTTGCCACATGATATTCATATCTTTTTAGCAATGCATTTACCCTCGCATTCCCGCTTGCCACAGCATTAATTTTTGCGGAATTTAGTTTAAGAATATCAAAGAACACTGGATTTCCATGCACATCAAACCACACGTTAAGCGGATTACTATTCACAGCAATTCCTTTCTTTTCAAGCTCCGCTATAACTGGTTTGGCTACCAAATTTACTCTTGCTTCGTGCGCCAAGAATTGCTCTGAAGAAAAGAACGCATCTCTTGCTTTGGCTTGCGCTTCATCATATCCTATCTGCATTGTTAATGTGTCTTCTCTGCGCATACGTGAAAGCAGTCTCTTTGAGGAAGCATCCAAAGGAGTTTTTTTGCTAAGCAGCACCTCCCCATACCTTAACAGATCGCCCCAAAATGCACCCCTAACAAGAATAAAATTCTTGGGAAAGAGGGATTTTGCAATTTTAAATTTATAAAACATTTCTCGCACTGGTTCCTGTTCCCTCTTTGGCTCCATATACCCAAACCGCGCAACCGTGCCCCTCGGAATTCTTTTGCCCCTAATCCTCTGAATAAGAGCCCGCTCCCCAGTATGAATATTTCGTCCCTTAAATTTATTTGGAGGAATAAGAGGCATACAATATTAGAAAGCATTCCGGAATATAAAAGACTGATTTAGGAAGAAAAAAGGGCACTTAGAAAATTATTCTGATTCTTTATTTGCCTTATATCTCTTAACAAATCCATTGGCAAGTTTTCTCCCGCCAGTATTAAGAAAGCGAATTCTTAGGGAACCAATTTTTCTAATATCAAAAAATACCGGATTCCCGATTGCATCAAACCAAACATTCCAAGGATTAGTATTAACAATAACTCCTTTTAGCCGCATCTTTCTTGCAATTGGATTAGCTAATTCCTTGACTCTTGCAGTGTGCATCACCCAGTCCTCATTTGAGACAACCCAATTGCGTTCATGCTGTTCAACAAGTCTTGTTGAGAGCTCATCAAGCGCCACTTTTTTACTCAATAATACATCCCCCGTCCCAGGCTGCCTTTTTTGAGCAGAATACACTTGCGGGAAATTCTTTGGAAACAATTTTCTTGCAATCTTGAATTTGTAAAACATTTCCTTAACAGGCTCCTGGTCGCGTAAAGCTTTCCGCAGGAAATGACGGCTCACCCTATTAATACGCGCAAGCGTCCCGGCAGGAACCCCTCTGCGATTATCAAGCTCAACAACAATTGCCCTCTCCCCTTGGGCAATAATTCTGCCGCTAAATTTCTTTGGAACCAAACGAGGCATATACTAATAGAATCTTTCAATGTATAAAAACCTGATTTTTTGGTTTAATGACAAGTTAATATTCAACTTCAACTAATTATATTTCATGTTCCCAGAGCCACGAAGACGAACGCAAGTACTCGCACGCCCGAATCCAAATGCAAGATTTCAGCCGAATTTTCGTCCTGCACAGCAGCGATTTAATGCGCGGGCACAATTTCAAAGAGGAACACAGCAGATGAGAACTGCCCCCCAACAAGTTAGGAGACTTCCGCCGCAAGTCCAGCGCTACCCCTTACAATCACAATTCACAAGACCTCAATTTCCAGCGCAGAGAAGACCAATACAAGAGTTCATATCAAAAGCACCATTTGTCAATGTAAAAAAGCCGGGTTTCCTTGACAGAATTTTTAGTTTAGGTGTTAATCCGCCAAAACCCAGCACGCAGAGAAGAAAACCAGGGTTTATCGGGCGAACTATGCAGTGGCAGAGAAGAAGCGCGATGATGAGCACCTTGCTGAGAAGAAGATAAAGGCGATTTGTGAATGGCAAAAATATTTCTTGTTCCATACCATCCAAACGAAAGAGAGGTTGCGGATTATCTTGCTGAAAAGCTAAGGGCTGATTTATCAAAGCGCGGGCACCAAGTAGAAATAATGCCTGTTCCAGAGAGAATTAATATGTTCGGGCTCGCAAAAAAGGCACAGGAAAGAGGCGCAAAAATATTAAAGGATAAATCAACTCATGAATTCGACTTGCACCCATTAGAAAGACCCCCAACTGCTTTTGTAAAAGGACTCCAAAGAAAAAACCCAAACTCATTTATTGTTGAGGTACACACTACTCCATTTGATCAGACGTCTGTATTTCATCACCCAATAAGAAAAACATCAAAACTAAAAGTCAGAAAATTGGGAGTGGGACCAGAAATGGGGAATAAGGGTTTGCGTATTGCGGATTTGCACTCTTGGATTAGCTTATGGCCCGAATTAAGCCGACCTAATTCACATTTAATAAGTGTAGAACTAAGAACAGCATACAAGCCAACTCCTCCGGAAATTAGAGCCCTGGCAAATACATTGCACAGGATAGACCAAAAATCCAGATATTTTCAGCACCAAGCGGACTTGAAAGTAACTCTTGGATTGAATTATCTGACTCCGCGAATAATCCAAAGAATTGGACATGCAATCAACACAGAAGTCAGAACAACAACAGGCGAATTCCATAAACCGCGCGACATTCCATATAAAAGAAAAAATGAGCTATGGGCACTTAGGGAAAGGAGAAAAAAATTGAGAAGAAGAACCTAAAAATAATTTATTCAAAGAACTCAGGATATTCATTTTTTATCTGCGCGGTTTTTATTTTCCAAAGCGAATCAGATTCCCCCATTAGAACTCTGCCAAATGCTGAATCAAACGCTTCCAAACTATAAAAACTTTTATTGAACCATCAAGTTAAATTAATAACCAACATCCGCGTTTTTTATGTTATGTCAAGAATATTGTTTATTGTTAATGAGCACCCGAATGAAGCGCTTGCAATGAGCGCCGCAAAAGAAGCAAAGCGATTTCTTGAGGCGGCGGGGCACAAAGTGATTTGGTTCAAATTTAATCCAAAAGACACTATGCTTGGAAGAGTATTAAGCGGTCCCTCACAAAGCTCTAAATACCGCGTAGAGTACAGCGACAATGAACTAACAGATATTGATTTGAAAAGAAATGTAATAATAAACAAACTAATTAGGAAGCATAAACCATTATTAACTTATAAATTTCATTGCACTAATTCAGATCAATATTATTGGAAATTCAGCCACCCTACTGCAGATTTCACAATCGGTCCCTCAAAGTCAGATATCCTGCACAAAATAAGAGCTGTCCCAATTGAAAGAGTAAGAACAATTGAGATAAAAGCGCCATATTCTAATTTCCCAAAAAACGCGAGGAATCTCGTTGAGAATAGAACTAGTGAACTAAGTCGAGATACTAAAAGTGATTTTGGCAAAGGTGATTGGCTGCTTAAGGTGGCGCCATTAAGGCTCGCAAGGCAGGCAGGGATAACCCCCATAAACTTAGGCAGAATAATATCAAGACAAATACATGCGGAAGCACAACACGCAGTAAAGCAGCCGCTTAGATTAACTTCTATCTCAATTGGGCGGATAAAAAAATCAATTAGGGCAAGAAGAAGGCAAAACGCGAAGAACAAAATGAGACTAAGGCTTTGAGTACCGCCCGCTAAAAACCTTTATTAACCCCTAATTCATTATCAATGCATGGCTAAGAAGAAAAAAATCAAAAGAAGAGCTGTAAGGAAAAGAGCAACACACGCAAAGAAAAGAAAACCGGTTAAACACAAAAAAGTCGTGAAAAGAAAATCTCAAAGCAAAGCAACAAAGAAAAGAAAGCTCATCGCAGTCGCAAGAAAAAAAGCGAGATTACTTTTGCACTCCCCGCAGTTCTTTGTACTTGCTTCGCATCCTGCGATGTACACAAGACCCCCTGCGCATGTAAGGGAAAAACTGAAAAGAAAATGACAATAATTATTTTGTCTTAATTATTATTTCCTTAAAGTTAGGGTAAGCATAAACGGATTGTTTCTCTTTTGTCACTTTGACTAGCCCAAGCTTCACAAGGTGCTTTATGTCCTTACTTATTGCCTCTTGAAAGCGCTTAGTATCTTTTGCGATTACTGAAACGGATTTTGGCAGTTCTCCATCCTGGTTTTTCATAAGGTAATGCAATAACTCCATCCGTTTTGGAGAAAGCAAATCATCTAAATCCTCAAAAGTATCCAAATATAAAATATTCTTCGGCTGGTTAAGGCGCCTGCCCGAGAATAAGTCATCTAAATCTTTGTCGTCATCCCCTCCAATGATTATTGTTAGAGGTTCATTAGTATACTTTCCCACACAATCACCTTTATAATCTACAGATTATATAATCTTAACATTATTTAAACCATTTGTTTAAATCTTTTCCAAAAATATATTGATTTGTATTGCAGCCAATTTTCCTTTATATCCTTTCTGAGAAAGTGAATGGTTTTTGCATTAATTTGAGGTTCAACCATTACGCGCTCATCAGTTAAATCCTCAAAATACTTGTGAGCATGACAAAAACCATGCGCTGAATCATACTTAATTATTTCATATTCCTTGCCCTCACGCAAGGCTGTTTGAAGCAAACAAAATGAAAGAATTTGTTTTGAATCAGAGTCAAAGTCAATATTTGATATTAATTTATCGTTTTTGCTTCCGCCGAGTTCCTTCTTTGAGAAATGCTTTATTAAATTCATCAAAAAGGCACGTGTTTAGCAGCTTAAAAATATTCGCAAGAATTCGTCAATCGCCAAGAAGTTTGAGATTGTACCCCAATCGCTAGTTCTCACTTTATTTTCTTCAAATCAAATGGCGTTTCCTGGTATACATAGTAGTTGAGCCAGTTGTTGAATAAAAGATTTGCGTGAGCGCGCCACCTAACGAGGGGATCTTTTGAGGAATCATCATCAGGATAATAATTTTTTGGAACTTTTATTGGCAATCCAAGCGCTTTGTCCCTGTCATATTCTTTCTTCAAAGTTCCTGCATCATACTCCGAGTGTCCGGTAATAAAAAATTGTTTTCTATCCTTGCTTCCAACTAAATATACGCCGGACTCATCAGATTCAGAAAGAATTTCGATTTCTTTTACCGAAAGAATATCCTCACGCTTAATTTCAGTATGCCTTGAGTGAGGAATATAAAATTCCTCATCAAATCCACGAAGAAGCCTAATGTGTTTTCTATTTATCGTGTGTTTAAACAACCCAAACATTTTTTCCTTCAAAGGATACTTTGGCACCCCATAATGATAATATAATCCCGCCTGCGCGCCCCAGCAAATATGAAAAGTTGAGGTGACATTGTGTTTGCTCCATTCCATAATCTCAACGAGTTCCAGCCAATAATCCACGCTCTCAAATGGAAGCTGCTCAACTGGAGCGCCTGTAATTATTAATCCATCAAATTTTTTCTCTTTTACATCATCAAAATGTTTATAGAAAGCAAGCAAGTGCTCTTTAGAAGTGTTTTTGCTCTCGTGGAATTTTGGGTGCAATAAAGTAATGTTTGTCTGCAAGGGAGTATTTCCAAGCAAACGAAGTAATTGTGTTTCTGTTGTGACTTTATCAGGCATTAAATTTAGAATCGCAATTTCAAGAGGGCGGATATCCTGCTTCTGCGCCGTATGCTTCTTCATGAAGAAAATATTTTCCTCTTCAAGAACTTTTGCCGCGGGAAGCGCATCAGGAATATTAATCGGCATATAATCACTTACTAAAACACAATTAGAAAATCCTAGTTAGATAGCTTTTTGAATTGCATTGGCGAACCAAAAGCGAGAGTATTAGCCGGAACATCACTATGCACTACAGTCATCGCGCCAACTAAAGAATTCTCACCAATTACAACCCCTGGCAAAACAAATGCTCTTGCGCCAATTAGTGCATTTTTCTTTATTGTAATTGGGCCATAACGAAATTCCGTCGGATTAAACTCGTGGCAGGAAAGGAACGCATCCATTCCAATAACCACATTATCTTCAATTGTAATGAGTTCGGGAAAGAAAATATCCAAAAATACTTGCGGGAGTATTTGCACGTTTCTTCCAATCTTAATCCCCATCGCGCGGTAAAAGAATTGCTTTTGCTGTGCAAACGGCACAAGGTCCGCGAGACGCGCTAAGGTCCAGTTGTAAAGCACGCGAGGAATTGATTTCTTCTTCGTCCACGCGGCGGAACTCTTTCCGGGAACGGATTTGATTATTTTTAGGTTACGCAAAATATCACAACACTACTAACCAACAAGTACACTTTTGCTTAATATTAAGTTTTGCTTGGCACAGATTTAAATAGAATAAAATTACATTATTAATGTGGTTTGATGCCTAAAAGAATAGCACTACAATATACTACTAAATCTGGAAGATTGCGGAGTCCAATTCTTCAAGTCCATAATATTCCCGACCATCTGGCTGCTGAAACACAAAAAAGACTTTTGCAAAAATGGAGTGGTCCGGGCAAAACACAACTAATTATGTCTGACCAAAAAGTTTCAACTGTTGGGGCATTCCTTAACCCAAAAGCAAGGGCTAACTTTGACAGGATATTTAAACAAGGAAAATTTGCGCCTAAAAAGCCAGGGACAAGTACCCAGAAGAAAAAGAAAAAAGGTAAAAACTAGTACACCCCTCAAACGCTAATTCCTTGACCCAATACTTTTTAATATTCGTTTTCCCATTAATTCAACTGGTATAAATGAAGATTTTGTTTTTTTATTGCGGAGAGGGGCTAGGGCACGCTACGCGCGCAATCGCCGCGGCTAATGCGTTAAAGGACAAACATGATATTACTTTGGCATCATATGGCTATACAAGAGATTTTGGTATTAACGCAGGGCTTGATGTTAAAGAAGTGCCAAGTGAAATTCAGCTCGTTGGTAAAAGCGGGCAATTTGATTTATCAAAATCAATTCTTACAACAATCTCAAATAGCTCAAGACAGCCACATGGAATATTAAAATTTAATTCACTAATAAATAAAACAAAACCGGATTTAGTTCTCTCTGACAGCTTCTTTTTGCCCGCAACGCTTGCAAAAAACAAGGGAATTCCAACTTGGATGATGCTTAATCAAACAAATATTGAAAAATTCTTTTACACTAACTCAAAAGCACTTATCCGAATGGCGGGTCCCTTCATAAAAAGATTGAATCACTCAACACTAAGCAAAATGGATAAAATTTTGGTCCCCGATTTCTCTCCGCCCTTCACAGTGTGCGAGGAAAGCATAAAACTTACTCCGGAACTTTATGAAAGAACCCAATACATTGGCCCTCTTGTAAGAAACATGGGGAGAGAACTCAAAACAAAACCAAAAAAGAAAACTGTTTACTGCATGATTGGCGGATTTGGGTACAGGAAGCAATTGCTTGACAAGATTGTTGAAGCATCGCGCGAATTGCCTGATTATCACTTTGATTTAGTTGCGGGACCAAATGCAAAACTTGCTGCGCACGGAAAAAATGTGAAAGCGTATGCGCAAATCACTAATCCCCTCCCGCTTGAAAACGAATCAAGCCTTGTTATTGGAGGAGGCGGGCACTCAACCGCAATGGAGGCGCTCTCGCTTGGAAAACCAGTGCTTGCAGCGCCTGACGCATTTCACTGCGAGCAGGAGTGTAACGCCGACGGCCTTGAGAGAATCGGCGCGGGAAGAAGAATTGATTACAAGACCTCAACACAAACGCTCAAACTCTTAATTGAAGAACTTTCCACTTCAAAAGAATACAAGAAAAGAGTTACAATGCTTAAGCACTTAGCTGAGAAGAATGATGGAAGGAAAGAACTTGTAAGGCTTGTTAAGGAACTTGAAGAAGAAAAGCGATAAAAAAATTAGGTAAGATAAAACAAAAAAAGAATCTGTTTCTTAATGCAAAAAGAAGTGTATTGCAAGGAACACAATCGTCACTGCTGTTGTTGTTACGTGCATCACGACATACACTTTTGCATGAGTCTCAGGCGCGGTTGCTTTTGCGGGAGTTCTTAGTACCCCGCGCATTGTGGGGATCGCAAATATTATTGGAATCATTCCCGCAAGAAAATACAGCGGCACATACCCTATCCAAGGATTCTTGAGTGTAACCTCATTAATAAATAAAAACAAAACCGAGATGAACCCAAAAGCGATTAGCCAGTGCGAAACCTTTTTTATTAAATTGTGGGGAAGAGATGCAGCTGTGCTCTTCATATTTACTTTCTTATCATGCTCTTTTGAAGATAATCTGTAAAGCGCATATCCTCCGGACTGGAAGAAAAGAACAATTATTATCGGCAGAATTGGGAATGCTGAGGAAAATGCTTCTGCAAGTGTTACAAATAAAAATAATCCAGCGAGATAGCGAAAGATTGGGTTAATCATTGAGCCCGAAATCATGTCAAGCCCTTTTCTTTCCTTAAATCTAAATGGTTTTGATGTGTAGAGCCACTGATTCAACAGCATTACTAAAAGACAACCAACAAGGAGTGCGTTGTTAAGCCAAAACGCAATGAAAAACGAAATAAGAATTAGAATCACTGATGAAGTAAGCGCCGCACCGGGTGAAACTCTCCCTGAAGGAATCGGTCTTTTCTTTTTTGTCGCGTGCAGTAAATCAATTCTCCAATCAGTGAAATCATTTAAGGTGTATAAACCTGACCAAAGAAGCGCAACTGAAAAGAATCCCGCAACAAAAATACCTAAACTTGTTGGAACACTATAAACATAAAACGCCATTAAAAGCGCAATCGCCATATTGAGAAGAGATTTACTCCACTCCATAGGACGCATCATTTCGCCAAGGCCATACAAACGCTCGCCAAGAGAATACTTTGTACCAGATTTAGGCGCTGGAACAGATTTTGATTTGTTTTTGGCTTTTTTTGGCATGCTAAAAGTAAAGGAGACAGGGTTTTTAAGGATTCGGGAGGGATTTTTCCTTTTCACTTTTTAACAAAATCTGTCCTATACTCTCCCCAAGAAAAGCCTTTACCAAAAAGAGCAAACTTTGCACCATTTAACATGTGCTTATGAATTGGGATCTCTTTTTGCCTGCGCGCAGATGTTTTAACACTCATTTTATTACTAAAAGCAAGTTTTCCAATTTTCCCCAAGCGAAGCGATAAATCCATATCATCACAAACACAATTAATCGCGGCAAATCCCCCTAGTTTAAAAAATTCTTTCTTTCTTACCCCAAAATTATAACCAGGAATTATTGGATAGTGGAGAGCAATGCTCGCGCGTGTTTGAAAACTCCACCATTTGTAGAAAAGATTTATTGACAATGAATCCTTCTCAATATTATCAAGCGGGCCTGAGCAGGCAATAATTTGTTTTTGTTTTGGCTTTGATTTATCCTCGTCAAGAGTTTTGACTAATCCTTCCACCCAGGTATTTGACACAATTGTATCCGCATCAATAAAACCAAGCACCTCGCTTTTCGCATACTTTGCGCCAAAAGTTCTTCCCAGCCCAGCAGAGTGGCGCTTGCAAATAACAACATTATCAGCGAATTTCTTTGCGATTTTTACAGTGCCATCAGCACTACTTGAATCACTCACAATTATTTCATATTTGTCGCGAGGAATAGATTGGTTTGAGAGCGCAAGAAGCGTGCGTTTAATGCGCTTCTCTTCATTAAGAGAAGGAATAATTATTGAAGCCAATAACCTGCCCAAAATATATCACTTTAATTAGAAAAAGTAATGGACAAAGGCAATAAAAAAGAAGTTCTTCCAAAGGGAAAGCCCCTTTGGAATAAATAAAGCCAAACACTACTGTCTAGCTCTCTGTCTTAAGTATCTCTTTTTTCTTTTCATTCTGCGTGTTTTCTTCTTACACCATTTCCAGCGCTGCCTAGCCCTAGTCTTCTTGAACCTGCTAGTGTCCTTCGTTCGTGTAGCCAATTTCTCACCATTTTGCTTTACTTATTTTAAACAATTGAAACTGAAAAGATTTATAAAGGCGCTTAGCAGGGGTAAATTATGAGCTCTGATTTAATTGAAAGCATAAAAAAAGAAGCAAAAGCCTTCTTTAAGGATTCAAATGGGAGCCACGGCTGGGACCACACAGAAAGAGTGCTTTATCTTGCAAAACATATTGGAAAAATTGAGAACGCTAATATTGAAGTTCTAGAAATTAGTGCTATTCTTCATGATATTTGTAAACCCGAGGAAATGAAGCTCAAGGGAAAAATATGTCACGCGACAAAAGCCGCAATAATCTCAAGAGAAATCCTTACAAAGCACTCTTTACCAAAAGAAAAAATTGAGGCAATTGTTCACTGCATAGAAACCCACCGAAATCGAACAGACAAAAAACCCCAAACACTTGAAGCAAAAATACTTTTTGATTCGGATAAACTTGATGCGCTTGGGGCGGTGGGGCTTGGAAGACTATTTATGGCTGCAAGCGAGGGAAACGCAAAACTCCACAATGACAAAAATATTGACATTGAGAAAACAAAGGATTACAGTGAAGAAGACACTGCATACCGTGAATTTTATCTTATACAAAGAAAACTCCCTGAAAAAATGTATACCGCTGAAGCCAAAAAGATTGCGAGAGAAAGAATAAAATTCATGGAAGAGTTTTTCACCAGAATGAATAAAGAAATTGACGGCGAACTATGAACTTTTTTCTTAAAACTAAGAAGCAAACTCAATTATGTACCCGTCTTCGAGAGCGCCGTTCTCATAAAGGAATTTCTTTGACGCCGCATCAAGAACCAATCCAATATAATTATTCTTCAACGCATTAATATTACCTTTAATGTTGATGCTCTTGCCACCCGATTTAAGATAAACATCACTAATATTATCAAACCCTCTAGGGTAACTGCCGCCGATTTTTACTATTTTTCCGCCCCCATTTACAGCGTAACTTAGATTACCCTTACTAAAAATAGTTAGCCTTGAATTATAAAAACAAGGAAGCACCAGCGCCTCAAGATCAAAACTGTCAGGGGCAAAGGAAATCAGCTGGCTGTCAAAATCAACTATAAATTCAGCAACCAAAGGAATATTCTCATTACGGTCTATCTCGCCAATAATTATCAGACTATTTGAATCTTTCACAAAATTCAAATCAGTCATTTTATCATTGCCGTGATAAAGAGCCATCGTCTTCACCATGCCCGCACTTATCTTTTTATCTGATTTAATCCCAAACCAGTCTCTTTGAAGAATCTTAAACGAGACTGAACTAGCGTTCCCATCTGCTAACCCAAATTGTATTCTCCAATTTTCATCCATCTTTTTTTCAGTATCTTTATTTTCAGTTAAGCATTTTTGCGGGTCTTGAGAGAACTTTAACTTAAACAAATCATATTCACTTAGAGTATCAACCAAAAAACCAGTCTCACTAAAATTCGCAGATAAATCCTCAGCAGCATATCTCATTGTTGGATCCCCATACATTATCATTACCCCCGCCTGATTAAATGAATCCGGCGGCGACTCAAAAGCTGGAATAGAATTAATCAGATTTTTGAATGACTTTCCTATTGATTCACTGTTGCTTATATTTGTAAGCGACAAAGTATGCAAATTGCAAACTTCATAACACCCAAAGAATAATTCAGAGCCTGCGCGTAAGTATTGTTTGCCTGCCCACTTCGACACTTCGCAAGAACTGCTCAGAATAATCTTATCTGACGCAGGAAGATTAATCGGGGCGACTTTCCCAATAGTATTTGCATCAGAGCCGCCTAAATCAGAAGTATCAGCAGAATTGGTTTCAGTTCCATAATACCCCCCAGCAGAGCCGTGTGCAGTCACCTCAACAATACTTGAATCACTAAGCAGCTCTTCAAAATTATTGAAAATATCCACATAAACATTAAGCAACTTTGCGCCCTTTCCAATGGAAAATGGTCTAAGCATAGTTAAATCTCCGCGAAGAAAGTATGGAACATATTTTGATAACCCAAAACTCTTTGAGATTGAAAGTTCTGTTAAATCGGCGGTTGCGTACACATCATTCGCTTCAGAATAAACTTTTGAGTTTGAATCAAATGCACCAGACTGTTCGCCTGCAGCAATAGCATCCACAGTATTCAAGTTATTATCCGCGCTATTCTCAGCACCCATTCTTACAATCGCACTTGCTACTTTATCCTTTTTTGAGTTAGAAAGAGCAGAGTGAGTTATGCCAAGCGCTCCAATTAACCCTTCCTTTTCCCATTCTTGCTTTACTGAATTGTTCTCATCAAATTCTTCATCAGATTCTGGCTTCTCAGTAAAAAGAACATATTTTTCATCATTTTTTGGAACAATTAACTCATTCTCAAAATAATTAATTATTTCATTTGAATCATAGAAAGGAATCCTTGAAACAGATAAATTGACATGAGAATTTTCATCAATTACCACTTTGCCACTCTCATTATACTTCGGGTTCAATTGCCCAAAATAAAAATTATCAAGAACCGGCAAATATGAATCCCTGCCACCATCTTTAGCCAAAGTGCTCATTTCAGTCTTTTCAATAAGATTTCCATCCTGAATAGGAATCATCCCATTGCCTTGATCCCCCAATATCAACAGATACACCAAGGGATTCCCAGCAACTGAATAAGACCGATAATTTGAATCAATCATACTTTTTGCTTCCTGCGCTATTTGCGTCTCGTTTTTTCCGAAAGGATCAATAATAATTGGCACCCATCCCTTTTTTTCAGCAACAAAATTAGCTGCTTCTGCAAGCGGAGAAGTTGCAAGCACTGCCCCGGGTTCATTTAAATTAATTTTCAGCTCAATTTCAGGAGCGGATTTCTTAAACAAATATGCAAGGAAAATATTTTGGTCAATTGTTTGAGGAAGAGTTGGATTTGCGCTGATTAATTTTGCATAATCCGCTTGTATATGCAAAACAAATGGCTCTTTTCCTTCAGGACCAGTAGAAACGCTTATATCAAGTCCAGGTATTGGAGCATCTGAATAAATAGTTCCTTTAGGATATTCCACACGCACAAACTGAACCTTTGAAGCAAGCTCCCCATTAGACAATAATTCTTTTGGAAAAGCTACATTAATATCCACAGATTTTGCTTGAAGAGCGCTTGTCAGTCCAAACTCAATTTTCTCCGGCCACTCTGTTTTAGCCAGCGCCTCTCTGCCTAGAACAGAAATCTGCACACTGTCAGTTGGTTTTCCATTATAAAGCATCTTCATAGGCTTCGTTTCTCCCTGCGGAGAAAACTTTTGTATTGAAAAACTAATATTCTGCCCCGGACTTATTCCACTACCATTAATACGACTCGCAACCTCAAGAGGAATTCTTTCAATTCCGCCGGCACTTGAAGAAACCCTTCCTGAGCTTGTCCACCTAGCTCCACTATCAGAAATAAAAACAATAGAATACTCTGAAAAATCCTTTGGCGTAATAAAACTCAACACAATGTCTTCAGGCTGATAAAAATTAATTGTATCCGAGCTTAAAGAAATATTCAAATCATACGGCTTTTCAGCTGAAGAGGGAAAATATACTTTCACCGCGTTAATTGATTTTTCTATAGCCCCCTGAACGGAAGCAAACACCTTTGAGCTAACCTCAGCAAACAGCCAAGCAGTATTTTTATTTTCAATTGGCGAAAGGCTTCCTTGCGAAGCAAATGTTCTTGTCAATTCAACAGACAAATTCTTTTCAAGATAATTCGCCCCGTCCTCATTGAGGTCAAGCGCAAGCATTTTGTCAAACTCGTCAACAAGAACGCTTTTTTGATTTTTGTCAAGCGAAGCAACAAATTCTTTTGGCATAATGACAGCAATGCTCGCCGCGCTTGAGTTCTTCGAAAACTCCGCGGTCACATTCATTTTCCCGCTATTCGCATAGAATAAAATTTGCGGGTCATTCTTCCAAATATCCTCATGCCCGTCAAAGCTAAGCCCAATTTGAGATTCATCCTCAGCAAGGGTTTTTGGCACCAGTAAAAAGAACACATATGAGTTTGAATCACTCATGCTAAGAGAAACTGTTTTTGATAAACCAGAGGCAACTGTTTTGGTTAACACCCCGCCCGGATAATTAATTTGGTAAATTTGGGTAGTTCCTTGAAATATAAAAAACGCGAGAACAACCAAAGCAACTATTAGAACAACAACCGGCGCCCACAGCCTTTTCATAGTAAAACATAGTGTTGCGGGGGAATTTTAATATATGCCCCACTCTAAAGCAATGGCTTTATGCCAGCTTTACCCCGTTAGGCACATTTCTCTCAATTGAAGAGAGCACTACTTCTCCACCTTCAAGAACAAAACCGGTTACGAGGCACTCGGAAACAAAGTTCGCAATTTGTTTTGGCGCAAAATTCACCACGCAAAGCACTTGCCTTCCAACTAATTCCTCTTTTTTGTATAGTTTTGTGAGCTGTGCGCTTGAGCGCTTCACTCCAATCACAGGTCCAAAATCAATTGTTAATTTGTAAGCGGGTTTCTTTGCTTCTGGAAAATCTTCAGCCTTAATCACGGTGCCAACTCGTAGCTCAACTTTCTCAAAATCTGACCAAGAGATAGTTTCCATAAAAACACTTACTTCCTTTGAAACATTAATTCATTTTACGAGTAATTAATTCGCAAGCAACTTATTTTATGAGTAGTTTTGCAATCTCAAGCTTTTCCTCTTCAGAAAGCATTGAAAATATTTTTTTCACAATTGATTTTCTTTCTGATTTACTCATACTGCGAAAATATTCCAAAGCCATTTGTTCCATCATAAAAATACACTTCAATTTAATGAAAATTGCTCATTTCTTACTAAAAGCCTTTTCTTTCGCCGCTTTCACTAGCCCGTAGAAAGTTGGAGCTGGTGATTCAAGTTTTGATTTTAATTCAGGGTGCGCCTGCGTTGCTACAAAGTAGGGGTGCTTATTCTTTGGGAGTTCAATAAATTCAACAAGCGTTTTATTTGGAGAAGTTCCTGAAAGCACTAAACCTTTTTCCAAAAGTACCGCGTGATAAGTTGGATTCACTTCGTAACGGTGCCTGTGCCTCTCAAATGCTTTATCCGCTTTGTACAACCCAGAAACAATGCTTCCTTTCGCAAGATTTGCTTCGTAACTGCCAAGCCTCATTGTTCCGCCCTTATCAACAACATTTCTCTGCTCATCCATCAAGGTAATTACTTTTGCATTTGCATCAGGATTCATTTCTGTTGAATTTGCATCGCTTAACCCGCATTCATTGCGCGCAAATTCGCATACTGCCGCCTGAAGACCAAGACAGATTCCAAGGAAAGGAATATTATTTTTTCGTGCGTACTCAATTACTTTTATTTTTCCTTCCCACCCGCGAGTGCCAAATCCGCCTGGAACAATTATCCCATCCAAGCCCTTAATTGCGTCAGAAATATTTTTTCCTTTTTCAATATCTTCAGTATCCACCATCTGCACGCACACATTCACATCAAGGTTCGCCGAGCAGTGGTAAAGCGCTTCAACTATACTAGCATATGAATCCCCAAGAGCGGTGTATTTTCCGCAAATCCCAATATTAATTGTTTTTCCTTTCCCATCGCACTTAAGCTCCGCCATTTTCTTTGCGAGAGAATTCCATTTCTCAAGCCCCGCGGAATTAATTTTTAAGTGCAACTTTTTTTCTAAGGTTTTAATGAAGCCCTGACCCTCAAGCTCCCCGGGAATTAAATAAACCGAACTTACATCCACTCCAGTGAAAACACTTCCCTCATCAACGTTGCAGAAGAGCGCGATTTTATTTTTTACTTTCTCTGTTAAGTATTCCGAACAGCGGCAAACAATTGCGTCAGGCCAAATCCCAATTTCATTTAGAAGTTTCATGCTTAATTGGGTTGGTTTTGATTTTTGCTCATGCACCCCTGTGGGAATTGGAACATAAGAGAGATGAACAAACATTACATTATCTCTTCCCTGTTCCCACGCAAGTTCTCGCACAGCTTCAAGATACAAACCATTCTCCAAATCCCCGACTGTTCCGCCAATCTCAATAAGCAGAACATCCGCTTGCTCATCCTTCGCAATTTTATAGAATCTTTGTTTTATTTCATCAGTAACATGCGGAATATATTGAACAGTTTTTCCAAGGAACTCCCCCTTTCGCTCTTTATCTAAAATTGATTGAAATATTTTTCCCATTGTTAAATTAGAAGTTCTTTTTGCGCTAAAACCCATGAATCTGTAATAATGCCCAAAGTCCATGTCGCACTCTGTGCCGTCATCAAGAACATAAACTTCCCCATGTTCAATAGGATTCATTGTTCCTGGGTCGACATTAAGATAACCATCACACTTAACCGCGGCGCACTTATATGAGGGGGCAAGTATTTTTCCAATAGAAGCAGTCAGCACCCCTTTTCCGAGCCCAGAGATAACTCCTCCGGTTACCACAATAAATTTAGTCATATGCTCAACCAGTAATGATGAATTACTCTTGGTGTTTAAATAACTTCGCAAAAATTTTTTGTGCAAGAAGATTAAAATACTTCAAACGCACCTAGTTCTGATGAGCCCAAAATAAATGCGGTGGCAGGCGATTAATTTTTAATTAACTATTCTGAATTATTTTGGTGATTATTTGTTTAGAGAAATAAGTTACGCGCTTTATTTTGGATTTCCGCTCCTTGGATGGATTGGATTGACAGCAGCAATCCTCTTTGCTCTCGCTTTTCTCACTTGGAAGTTTCCAATCGATAATCGTTTAATGTGGCACAGAAGATTTGCGGTTGCGGGTGGAATAGTAATACTTGTTCATATTTTCTTCGGAATATCAGCTTACCTTTTTTGAAACACATTTTACCAAAAAAATTCGTTTTAGAAAAAGTTATAAACAACTAAAACCTATTTTTGGCATGGCAACATTAAGCATTTACCTTTTCCGCCACGGGCAGACAACCTATAACCGCGATGGACGATTCACTGGTTTTCACAACCCTCACCTCACAAAACTCGGAGTAAAGCAGGCGCAAAAGATTGCCAAAAAGCTGCGCGCAAAAAAGTTCCAAGTGGCTTTTCACACAAGGCTTATTAGATCAAAAGAAACTCTTCGGGAAGTAATTAAATTTCATCCGGAGTGTTTAAAGATATTTGAGGATGACAGAATGATTGAGAGAAATTATGGAAAATTAAACGGCACAACACATGCCGTCTTCATAAAAAAAATCGGGAAGAAACTTTATGACCTTGAGGTGCACGGGGATATTATCGCTGAACTTGATGAGGCAGGGAGACGCGAAACTGAAAAATTTTTAGGCGAGCAGGAATATAATTTAATTCACAGGGGATTCGCTGTTCCTCCACCAGGCGGAGAGAGTTTTGCGATGGTTGAGAAACGCGTGCAAGCCTTTATCAAAGATTTAGTTAAATTCATGAAAAAAGAAAAAATAAGTGTCGCGATTAGCGCGCACGGAAACTCAATTCGTTTATTTAGAAAAATAATGGAGAAATCAAGCGTACCTGAAACTGTTTCTTGGGTAATACCATATGATAAGTGCTTTGAATACAAGATTAAGGCTTAGAACACTCAAAATATTTTGTCAAGTAAAACCTAACACACAAATATTTATTTTTTTAACTCTTCAACATACTTTGCAAAAGACGTCATTCTAACTAAACACGGCGCAACCCCGAATTTAGCATAATGCCTGCCCTCAATTTTGTGTTTGAATTCAAAAGCCTCTTTTAGGGTTTTTGTTCGAATATTTCCAAGAAATTTATTTGTGGCAGTCGTGTACGCACAAGTCATATATTCTCCAGAAGGAGAAATCCCAATTCCCCATCTTGAGTAACCGCAAAAGCCATCCGCTCCAAGGGTTAATGGTCCGCCGGTATCTGAAAGTTTTTGAATTAATTTCTTTTGCCGCAGTATTGAGTCATCTGACGGCTCAAATTCACCCCAATTCCCCTCGGCGTTACCTAGCCTAACAATTGGATTGCAGACAAAGTAAATGCCCTTACCAAAAAATGATTTTATTTTCTCTACTTCGTTCTCATTTAAATGACTCACGGTGGTATTAACCGCAAGGTTGTAAACTTTCATTCCTTTTTCTTCAACAGTCAACTCTGCGTATTCTTTAATAGCATTCTGAATATTAGCCACAACTTTTTTCAGGTTGCCCTTTGTGCCTGAAAGCTTATCATATTTCTCTTCATCAAGCGTGTCAAAAGAGAATATTATCACAACACCGTGCTTTTTTAGAAATTTAATTCGTTTTGAATCAATACAACTCCCATTACTATAAAAGATAGGCGTCATTCCATCTGAACTTATTTTTTCTATTAATTTATCAAACTCTGGGTGAATAGAGGGCTCCCCCTCACCCGCTATAACAACCGCTTTTGCGCCAAGACGTTTTGCTTCCTCAATAAGCCCAATCCTTTCATTTATAGTAATAAGATTTTTTTCGCCATGCGGATTATTCTGTGTGAGGTTAAAACACTTAGTGCAGCGATAATTGCAAATAAAAGGCAAGTTAAGCATTAAATAAGTAAAAGAATTTAATTTTCCCGTGCGGGACAAATGCTTTGGGGTGGCACGAACAACGCGAAGCAAGTCAGGCATAAAAATAATTATTTAGAAAAATTTTTCAGGGTTTTCTAAAACTCTTACCAGCAAATGATGCTCTTGCCCCGAGTTCTTCCTCGATGCGAAGCAATTGGTTATACTTAGCTGTCCTCTCGCTTCTTGCAGTTGCTCCGAACTTGCACTGGCCGCACCCCATTCCAACAACAAGGTCGGCGATAAATGTGTCCTCGGTCTCCGCGCTCCGATGGCTTACAACAGAAGTTAATCCGTTTTTTTTGGCAAGGTTTATCGCATCAATTGTTTCGCTCACAGTCCCGATTTGATTTAATTTAATTAAGATTGAATTAATTGCCCCCTCATCAATTGCCCTCTGCAATTTTCTTACATTTGTTACAGTCAAATCATCGCCCATTATTTGTATTTTATCTCCAAGAATTTTGGTGAACTTTGTAAACCCGCTCCAGTCATCCTCGCTAAGTCCGTCCTCAATTGAAATAATTGGGTACTTTTCACACAAATCCCCATAAAATTTTATCATTCCAGTGCTATCAAGTATTTTTTTGTCAACTTTTAAATTATATTTGCCTTTATCAAATAATTCGCTTGCGGCAGAATCAATCGCAATCAAAACATCTTCAACTGGTTTATAGCCAGCATCCAAAATTCCATCAACAATTACTTGCAGTACTTTTTCATTACTGCCAAGTGCTGGACCGTATGCCCCCTCAAATCCGACATTAATATTAAAACCATTTTTTTTCAGTACTCTTCCAATCGCACCATAAATTTCTGAACCAATTCGAATTGCTTCCTTAAAACTCTTCGCATTATAGGGCATAATCATAAATTCCTGCAAATCAGAACTATTATCCGCGTGCTTTCCTCCTTCAAGAACCAAAATCATTGGAACGGGCAGAACAAATTTCTTATTGCCCCCAATTTCTGCAATATGCCTATAAAGAGAAGTTCTGTTTGCTTCCGCACCCGCTTTACACACCGCCATTGAAACAGCAAGTATCGCGTTAGCGCCAAAATTAGATTTATTCTCCGTCCCATCAGCCTTAATCATTAATTCATCAATTTCTCTTTGCCTAGTCGGGTCCTTCCCAAGAACAAACGGGGCAATTTTTTTGTTAACATTCTCAACGGCTTTTAGAACACCCTTGCCCAGGTAACGTTTCTTATCATTGTCACGAAGCTCTAGTGCTTCATAAATTCCAGTGCTTGCGCCGCTAGGAACCGCCGCCCTAAATAATCCATTCTCAGTAATTACATCGCACTCAATAGTAGGATTTCCGCGCGAATCAAGAATCTCTCTTGCTTTCACATTCAAAATCTTTGCCATACGCACACCAAACTAGTTCATTGAAAGTGGAACACCAAAGGGTTTTTATTTGTTAAAAGAGCGTGTTCTTTATATTGAAACAAACATCCAACTAAAACAAAGATGATTTTATGAAAGACAAGAATGCAATTTTGCGCCACACAGACAAATCAGTTCTTGTTAGTGGCCACTACAAGACGGATGAAAAACTTGTGCTTCGAAAAGAATACAACAAGTTTTTTGAACCAAAAACGGATATTGTCAAAGACATAATAGAATTTCTATTCTCCCGCTCGCCAAAGAGCGCGCTTGATGTGGGATGCGGAAATGGTGATTTTCTTATTAAACTAAGAAAAGCTGGATTTAAGGGAAAACTTACAGGACTTGAGATTTCAAGGGGCATGCTTGAACCTGGAATAAAACAAAATTCAGAAGAAAACCTTGGAATTGATTTTATTATTGGTGATGCTGAAGAACTTCCTTTCGATGACAACTCGTTTGATGTAATAATCGCCAAACACATGCTATACCATTTGCCCAACATACAAAAAGGCGTTGATGAAATGTATCGCTGCTTAAAGAAAGGCGGAGCACTTGTGATAACTCTGAATGGAGAAAACAATAACCCCTTTCTCCACGAATGCGAGAAAATGATTTGCAAAAAATACAAATTCAAAACTCTTCACGGAAAAGATATGATAAATACAGAGAGCACACCCAAATATTTAGCAAAATTCTCTTCCCACTCAACTAAAATATATTTTGGCAGAATGAACCGCCCGGATTTATTCGCAGGATATTTTGGAACATTTATAGATAATTACTCTCCGCAGCCAAGCAAGGAACAATGGACAAAAATACTGCAAGATGTGAAAGAGTACGTACAAAATAAACTTAAAGAAATTGGGGCTTTTAATGAAGAAAGGTACACTGGATTAATAATAGCAAAGAAATAATCGCTTGACAAAAAATATTTTTATATTAAAAAACATTTTGCAAAGCAAATTGTTCAGTGAATACTTGGGCGCGTCGTCTAGCAGCTAGGATATACCGTTCGCAGAGCAAGAAATTAAAACTCGAAATACGGTGTGATCAGGGGTGCGAATCCCCTCGCGTCCATTAAGAAGCATAATTATTTTAGCTGCGCAACTATTGCAAATATGGGGCGTGGACGTTTTTGCTCATGCTCTTGCTTATCCATTACAGAGCGAGCATCCTTTATCTCAAATCCAATTGATTTTAATTTGTTAATTACCATTAAAGGCATCATCTTATCAGCAACAAATTGTGAACTTTCCTTCTCCATTCTTGTTGTGCCGTGCGGACGATAAGTTAATACCAAAAGACGGCTTTTTGAGTTTGGATTAATCAAAGATTTCATTCCATCCAAAGCTTTTTCCCAATTTCTCTCCCAATGAAATGCGTCAAGAGAAGTAACAACGTCAAATGATTTTTGAGGAAGATTATTTCTTAAAAAAGAACCTGTTTCAAAAGAAACTCTTCTCTTTGTTCCCCTAAATTCTTCCTCCTGAATTCTATTCGCTTGCTTTACAAGTTTCTCCGCAACATCAACGCCAGTTACTCGCATAAATGGGTGTTCTTCCGCAAGCAAAAGCTCCTGACTGCCCGCACCGCACCCAATACTTGCAACTTGTGCATTTTTTGGAACAGGAACTGCCTTTAACGCTCGGCGAAGAGTTACATAATTCCTGCGCATATCCACTTGATCCTGAATCGGACGAGGAACAACATTAAATTTTCCCCATTGTTTCTTTGCACCCGCCTCAGTATTTGCATTTGTTCCCCAGACTCTGAGAAGAATTTTTCTTGAAGCTGAACTAATAAGTGGATTCTTTGAGAACACCGCAGATTCAATCCACTTGGGAGCATTATACGCTGAATCGTTCGCAAAATGTTCAAGCGCACGCTGAGCGCGAAAAGAGCTACTTTTTCCTTTTGACATATTAAACATACACTATTCTAAGATTTAAAACTATTGCAAATAATATATTGCCCGTTTAAGGAAAACTTTTAGCTAGATAATAATTCATTAGCCCTTCTTTCACTCAAACAATTCTTTCTTTAGAATAATTTTATTCGTGAGCCCATAATCGTGTTTCTCAATAATTCCTTTCGCCTCAAGGCGCTTAATCGTGCGGTGAACCTGAACTTTACCGAGGCCCGTTTCTTTTGTGAGTCTTGACTGGGTTGACTCAAAGTGCGAGGACTTAAGCACATCAATAATCTTCTTCTCATCAGGAAGCAAAAGATTTGACGCTGTCTGCTGCTTTATACTCTTAATCTCTTTTTCCCGCACAATTCCCCAAAGAGTTACTCCTGCAATAATTGAGATAATTCCGCCGATTAAATTAGAGATTTCATTTGGAGAGGTCACTAACGCAAGAGGGTCGCGTGAAATCATTGACTCAAATCTGTCTCCTCGCGGAGCAAATCCATTTGCATCGGGAAAATTCCTATTCATGTCATTAAAATTGGCGTCAATAAAATTCGCGTCCCGCGCAGGAGCTGCAACATCAGGAAGCCAGAAAGCAAAATATGCCTGCGATGCAAATGAAACAACACCATAGCCTCCGTAAAGAAGACAAAGAAGAATAACCACAAAGTGCCTCTTCTTAAATCCGAATATATTATCGTTTGATTTCATGTTTCATCACGTTTCAAAATGACCTATTAACCGTTACAGGTGGTTAATTTTAGGTTACCTGTTGTTACAATCAGTCTTAATAGCGGTTGCAAACCAATATAAACCATTATGCCAAGCGAAAAGCAAATGAAAAAAATTGTCTTGGAACTAAAGAACGTTTACAAGATATACAAGATGGATTCCGTAGAAGTCCCCGCGGTTAAAGGAGTAAGCCTAAAAATAAATGAGGGGGAGTTTGTTGCTATAATAGGCGCATCAGGCTCAGGAAAATCCACTATGCTTAACCTTGTTGGAGCGCTTGATTCACCCACAAGAGGAGAAGTTTATCTTGATGGAATAAATATTACCGCCATAAAGGAAGAGAATGTTGCGAGAATTAGGGGAAAGAAAATTGGATTCATATTCCAAACATTCAATTTATACCCAACACTTGATATTCATGAGAATATTGCCCTCCCAATGAGGATACACGAGCTTGATGAAAGCAAAATAGACGGAAAAGTTACGGCACTCGCCAAAATGGTGGGGCTTGGAGAAAGAATGGGGCATTTGCCCTCACAACTCTCAGGAGGGGAAAGACAAAGAGTTGCAATAGCAAGGGCGCTATCAACTGACCCCGCAATGATACTTGCTGATGAACCAACAGGAAACCTTGATTCAAAGACAGGCGAAGATATTATGGATATATTTACGGATTTAAACGAGAAACAGGGAAAAACAATTATCCTTGTAACTCACGAGAAAGAATTTGCCGCATACGCAAAAAGAGTAATTGAGATGAGGGACGGAACTGTCATTTATGACGGAAAACCAAGCGGGATGTCGATAAAATGATTCAAAATATTAAATTTAGAAAATTAATGGAACAAAGGAGGAATGATAATGGGCAAAATTAAAACAGGTACAGGAATAATAACAATGCTACTCTTCGGGGTGATGATGGCAACGCTCGCGTTTTCCGCAAGCACTAATGTGCCCGCAGGGGACTATTTTTACCTTGTGGATATACAGGCAACAAATATTTTGCCCGCAACAATATACCCCAATGACCTTGTAAGCCTTGCGGTGGACATAAAAGACAAAGGTTCACTTCTCGCAATAAAAGATATGAACGCGACTTTGAAGCTCGGCGACCAGTTTGATGGAGTACAGCCAAGCGACTTTGTTCAAATAATTGAACCAGGGGCAACAGAAACATTATTGTTTAAGTTCAGGGTAAAGGACACTACCCCGCCAGGGTACTACTCAGTACTGCTGACAATGAACTACACAAGGAATAATGAACCCTTAACAGAAACACAAACAATCACTATACCGGTTTCAAAATCAGATAAATATCTTGATGTAACAGTAAGCCCAAAATCAATTAATCCCGGAAACCAGTCCGCATTAGTATTCACAATTAAGAATATTGGCGGAAATTCAGTATCAAACATCGCATTTGCATGGACAGAGGCTAACGGGCTAGTACTCCCATTAGGGTCAGACAACAAAAGATATCTTAGTTATCTTGAGCCAGGAACAAGCGCTGATTTAGCGTATACAATCGCGGCGGACCCAAATATTACTCCTGGAATATACCCATTCACTGTTTCAGTAAGTTTCTCTGATACAAACGGAACAAGAACACAAACCTCCCAAGTCGGAATAATTGTTGGAGGAGGAACTGATTTTGAGATAAGCGCGGAAAGCACTTCAAGCCAGGTGTCACTAAGCATAGCAAACATCGGCTCAAATAATGCCGGCGCTGTTGTAGTAAAAATTCCACAGCAGCCAGGAATTACTGTAAGCGGCTCAAGCACCTCAATACTTGGAAACATAAATAAAGGAGATTATACTCTGGCAAGTTTTTCCATACAAATACAAACCGCCACTGATACGAATCTTGCGGGCGGAATGAGACAAAGAACAAATCAAACAGGGACTTCCACAACTGCAACAGCACAGCCAACTGATTTGAATATGGATTCGAGAAGTTTCAATCAACAGGATTCAAATTTTGCATTAAGACAGAATACAGCAGCAACACAAATGATAGTGCAAATAGATTACACTGATACTACTGGCGCAAGACAAAGCGTACAAAAGAGTGTAAGACTAGGCTCGGCTACTGCTTTTGGAGCAGGGACAACAGCGCTCTCAACAAGAAAAAGCGCGGGGAATGACCAATTAATTCCAATAATTCTAGCAATAATATTTGTTGGAGCGGCGATTGGAATAAATAAATTTGGAAAAAAGAACAAACCGTGGAAGAATGTTGTAATTGGTGGAGCAATTATTGCCGTATCCTATGCAACAACCATCTTGCTGCTTAGCCAGAGCACTGAATCAATAATTGTTGCGACAATAATCTCAATCGCGATAATTGTGCACCTGTACTTCAAGGACAAGCTGATGAAGAAAGTAAGAAAATGAGAATAATTTTTTGGGGCTCAAATGAGCCCTGAAAAGAAAGTTAAGTAAATATAAGATGTGATTACAATGAATACAAAAGATTCCTTCAAACTTGCAATAAACAATATTACACACAGGCAGCTGCGCTCCTGGCTCACACTCCTTGGAATAATTATAGGTGTCGCGGCAGTAGTTTCAATTGTCTCAATTGGAACGGGGGCACAGGCGAGTGTAAACGCTCAGCTTTCAGGGCTTGGGGCGGACATAATTACAATAAGTCCTGGCTATAGCAGAGCGGGGGCGTTTGGAGGAAATTTTCGTGAAGGGGGCCCTGATATGTTTGGGGGCGCATCAAGAACCACAAGAGGCGCAACAACAACCACAACAGACCCCACTCTAACAAAAAGAGATGCGCAAATTATTCTGTCTGATCAGAACGTAAAATCAGTGAACGAAATAGTTTCTGGAAGAGGAGAAATTGTTTTCCTCGCGGAAAAATTAAGCACGACCATACAGGGGGTTAATCCGCTTACTTGGCCCGATATTTCAAGTTCAACCCTATCCTCGGGAAGATTCCTCACAACAAGCGATTCAGCAGGAATTGTAATCGGGGACAGAGTGGCAAACACACTGTTTAAACAGCCCATCACAGTTGGAAAACAACTTATTATTGAAAACAAACCATTTGTGGTTGTTGGGGTACTAAAAGCATCAGGCTCAAGCATGAGCGGGGGAGGAAGCGACGGAACAATATTTATGACACACCTGTCAGCATGGACTGTTCTTTCCGCGGATATAAATTACGGTGAATATTCCTCAATACAGGTGAAAACAATTTCCACTGATGTTGTAGAAGGAACTACTGAAGGATTAACACAAATACTTCTTCTCTCAAGGAAAGTAAATGAAAAGAACCAAGACTTTACAATTACCTCCGCTCTTGCGGTAAAAGAACAAGTAAGCTCAGTAACTGGAACACTCACATTATTTTTAGGAGCAATCGCCGCAATCTCTCTCATAGTTGGTGCGATTGGAGTGGCAAACAGCATGTTCACCTCAGTGCTTGAGAAAACAAAACAGATTGGAATACTAAAAGCGCTTGGAGCAAAAAACAACGAAGTGCTCATGATATTTTTGATTGAATCAGGGTTATTCGGGTTTTTTGGCGGCGTAATCGGAGTGATTATTGGGTGGATTATCTCACTAATGATATCCTCAATCGGACTAATCTCGCTTCCCACAGTAAGAGGGGCATCAACGACACTCGTAACCCCAGAATTAATAATAGCCGCAATCGTGCTATCAACGCTAATTGGAATACTCTCAGGGGTAATGCCCGCAAGAGCCGCATCAAAACTAAGGCCTGTAGAAGCGCTAAGATACGAGTAAAAATAATTGAGCTAATTCAGCAGGAAAAACTTATTCAACAAAATCCACTACTTGTTTTATTGTTTTTCTAATCTTTTTTTCCGGCTCAGCATTAGGGTAACCAAGCGGAGTAAATGCGATTGGCTCCAAATCTTTTTCTAATCCGAGAAGCTTTTTTGCCTTACTCGCATCAAATTTTGCTACCCAGCAAGTCCCAAGCCCCTTCTCTGTCGCAGCGAGAATTAGATGATCAAATGCTATTGCACAATCAACATCAGCATAATTCTTTCCATCCGCACGCGACCACGCTTTTGAAGGAAGCGAGCAAACACAGAGCACTAAAGGCGCCTCTGTAAACCACGCCCACTGCCCAAAAAGTTCATTGAATACTTTTTCATTCCCTTTAGTTTTAATCACAAATAATTTAAATGGCTGCAAATTGCACGCAGTTGGCGCCATGCGAAAAGCCTCAAGTACATCATCAAGCTTCTCCTTTTCCACTTCCTGCGATTTGTATCCGCGCACACTGTATCTTTTCTTCACTAATCCCAGAAATTCCATTGAACCAGCACTCACACTATCTGAAAATCGGTTTAAAACACTTCAAAAAATAATTAAAAAAAAATAAATTTGCAATAGTTATTTATTACACGCATTACAAGTGCATATTTTATACGGTCCCCCAGGAGTTATTACATCAACACTATATTTGGTTGTGTCATCAGGACAATTACAATAAAGATCATACGCTAAAACAGCTAATGTCGCAATACCATTTTTTGTTTTGCAGCAAGGAGTATCCATTTCAGAGGAGAGCTTAAAACAAGGATGCAAATTATTTGGGACAATAACATTACTTGGGACAATAACATTACTACTGCCCGAATCTGAATTAAAAACATTCTCAACACCAAGGTAATGCCCAGAATTTGGATTCAAAAACCCGTCAACATTAATTACTCCAGCAAATTGGAGACCAAAAATTGCGAACACCGCAACTAATATTACTCCTGGCGCAACACTAAGAAAAGATTTTTTGCTCCCCGCTTTAACTGAATCCATTCCACCACATCAATCTCAAAGTAAATTAATCTTCCCATGTTATTAAATCTGACTACTCCTTAAAATCCACGCAAGTTGTGCTGCTTGAGACTTCTTTAATGGCTTTATCAGAATACAATCTCACTGTATATTTCATATTATTATTCCACAACTCTCTTACTGGGCACTCTTCAGAGCGATTTGCTATACTCCAAATTGTAGTCTCCTCTTGACCCTCAGCCCTATAACAATAATTCCCTTCCGACCATGTCCAATTCGAGCAATGATACACATCATCATCCCAAGCAAGCGGAAGAAGCTGAATTCTTGCCCCTACCTGCCCTTTTGCTGTCCCCCTTGCGCTAATCGCAAGGCACTCAGTTTGCTCGCCATATGAATCAGTTGTAGTCTCCCAGAAACACCCATGTCCATCAATCGTCAAAACAATATCTTGGGCAATCTCGCTAATGAAAATCGCTTTCACATTCCAATTAGAATTCATTAACACAATACAATAACCATTGCCATCACAATCCCCATCCCAGTGATCAAATGTTGAGCCGGGAGCGGGAACGGCAATTAAATTAACCATAGTGCCCTCGCCAAACACCATATCCTTACATGAAGGAATTGAAGTTATTTTTCCGCTACCCGTGCCGCTAGTACTTGTGGTAATTGTATAAGTTGTTGATGAACCATCAGTGCCGCAGGTTTTCGCATCATCATAAATTATAGGCGAATCATAATTATTTGGTATTTGATAAGCATTAGTCTGGCTTGAATTATTATTTGGAGAAGTGCACCCAAAGAAAAACAAGGAACACAAAAATAGAACTGATGCGACTAAAACAACTTTATTCAATAGCAAACCACTTTAGTATAATGTGACCCCAGATATATAAAATTACCTTGGAAGAGGATAATGAAAAACAAGAGGATTAATGCAACGAGCGAGAATGAATTTCAAAACCGCACCATATTCAAATTGGTTTAAATTTGACTAATTAAACTTTTAATATTTTGTTAAACCCCAGGCCCCACTCATCCGTCAGAAGCTGAACCGATTCAACTGAACGCATTGAATATGGAAACTGCTCTTTTAACCCCTCAATCAACGCATAATAATCATGATTATTATTCACCACAAACTCGATTTCAATATCCCACATATTTTGAATCAAGTACTGTGTCTCGGATAGCTTTGAAACATATTCAAAAAGTTTTTTTGCCTCTTTCTCCGAGTACTTATCAAATTTAATTATTGCCTTGTAATGCTCAAGAGATAGTTTTGGCAAATTCACGCCAATCCTGTACTGAATAATCACACCCATTGACTCAAGTTTCTTTAATCTTGTAACAACAATCCTAGGGGTAGAGTTTACTTTCTGCGCGAGTTCAGTAGTAGGAATGCGGGCATTATGAACCATCGCGCCAAGCAGAGCAAAATCAAGCTCATCAAGGGCGTTATTCACAAATTTATCGGCGAATTTCACAGGCTCAGAGCTGCTTTTTGTAAAATACATTTTCGGATACTGAAAAGCGTCAACAAAACTTTTTCCCTGATAATCAAGAATTATGTCAGAGTATTTGGAGATTAAATCATTTTTAAAATAAAAAAAATCTTCATCAGTTTTTGTAAATACACCAAATATTATATCCCACGCCCCGGCGCATTCTCCAACCCAAATCACTGAATCTGAATTCCTCAAAAAATTAAGCAGTTCTTTTCTTCTTAATGGAATATTTCTAATCTTAAAAAAAACCTTGTTTATTTTATAACCCATTTTATGAGGGTTATATGAAACCACAAAATTTGTTATAATTCCCCCATCAACCATTAATTTTATCCTATAGTCGACCGTCTGCCTTGAGCGCCTGACTTTCTTTGCAATTTGCGCAGAAGGGGCGCGGCAGTTTTTGTCAAGCTCCGCAAGTATTTTCTTGTCAAGGGAAGAAAGAATTTGCCCGCTAATCTCAACCACAATTAGCATTAATTACACAAAGTATATAAATATTGTTATTATAGCCAAAAATTGAATAGCTAGTCATATTACCCTAAAGCGAAGCTAATTGTTTAACGTGACATGATTAAGGGTGGTTTGATGAATATGAAAATACTAATTGGAATTGGAATAATATGCATAATCATAATAGCAGCACTAATAATGGCAATTATCCCGCAAAACACAACCGGCGCATTTTTCATAAGTGAAAAACAGCCCATAAAAATAGGCTACATCGGTCCGCTTACAGGAAGCGCAGCAAGTATAGGCGGGGGACAAGTAAAAGCAGTTGAACTAGCAGTAAATGAAATTAATTCCAAAGAAGGAATTAATGGGAGAAAAATTGAATTAATTATTGAAGACGGGGCATGCGACGGCAAAACCGCAATAAACGCGGCAAACAAACTAATCAACATAGATAATGTGAAATATATTATTGGCGGGCAATGCTCAGCAGAAACAATAGCAATAGCCCCGCTTGCAGAACAAAACAAAGTGATAGTTCTCTCCCCACTATCATCAAATCCAAGCATAAGCTCAATGGGAGATTACATATTCAGAAACTATCCTTCTGATTCATACCAAGGAAAAATAGCCGCGCAATACATAAAAAATAAAATTGGAATAAACAACGTAGCAGTACTTACAAGCCTCAACGACTGGAGCAACGGACTAAAAAATGAATTTGAGAATGAGTTTAAAGCCCTCGGCGGAAAAGTGGTTTTAATAAAAGAATACAAAAAAGATACGCTTGACTTAAAAAGCGAGCTATCCGAAATCAAAAATTCAAACGCGGAACTAATTTATATGCCTGATTACACAGCCTCCACAATTAGTGCAATCAAACAAAAAAACGAACTTGGAATAAACACCCCATTTTTCGGGGCAGATGCATGGATGGATACAACCATCTGGAACGAAGTCGGAGATATTTCAGAAGGAATTAAATTCACCTCGACAAAAGACAACACAAGCCAAGAATTCAAAACAAAATTTAATGACAGCTACCCAAATAGCGAAATTACCCTTGGCGCAACAAACAATTATGACGCAGTATATATCATATCCAACGCAATAAAATCTTGCGGAGAGGACACTGCAAAAGTAAAAGAGTGTTTATACAACATGCCCGCGCACAAAGGAATCTCAGGAATAACCGCATTTGACCAAAACGGCGATTTGAGAAACCAGGCATACGAAATCAAATACATCCACAACAAAGAAATAGAAACACTGGAAATAGTATAAGCGGCTAAACCCGCTTATACAAGCACAAACTATTACTGAACCAAAACTAAACATACCCCGACCGGGCGTTCTAACTTTAGATTTCCTTCTTTTGACTTATGAATATATTTCAAAACATTTAAACTTTCTTTCCCTGAAGAGTGATTGTTCTTATACCACCATTATATTCTATAGTTATTGTTGTGTTTGTAGAGCTCGGCACCTCTTTGATTTGAACATTCTGGCTGTCCACAGAAGCCGTGAAATTTCCTTTGGCAAGTTCTGTTGGTATTGTTACGATTGCGGACCCATTTGTCCCGCTGGAATTAGCTGCGGTAAAAGTAATTGCCCCAGTATTCGGATTAAAATTCAAAGCAGAAATTGAGGAAGCGGAACTTACAAAAATGTGGTGGCACTTGCCGCCCGATGAAACCAAATAATCATATGGAGGTCTTTGTTCCTTCAAGAAGAGCGCTTTGGCATTGCCGCTTAAAATGTTGCGGGCAGAGCTGTATTCCAAATTAGAAAGCAGACGCGTCCAATGCCCCACGGAGTTAGCTGGAGCGCCATCACTTGTATTACTTGAATAGTTGAGCCACCTCTCAAGACTATTTGCTCCCCCGCCCGCATCAGTGGCGAATAAGATTCGCAAGTTCCATGTTTCGAAGAACTGTTTCCACTCCTCTTTTAATTGGCCGTTATTAGCCTGGTCCGTGAGCAATGCCCAATTTGAATTTGATTTTGGCAGAGGGTTTTGCATATTCTGAATTCCAGCCGTGTCAAAATACAGATTAGGATATCTCAATAAGTAGTCATTGAGCTTGGCACGGTCGAATGGCATGTTATTAAATCCGAGATGAGCCCAGATAAAAATTGCATTTTTGTTGTGGTTTAACATTCGTTCAAAGGCGGCGTTCGCGACAGAGCTGTCAGGGACAAAGTGAAACGAGATAGGAACCTGATATTTAGCTGATAAGTCCACCAACTGAAGCCAGAGAGAAGTATCTGCTGGAACATAAATATCAGGTGTCCCGGGACCATCTATTACATTCGGAGGAGAATTACTGCCGCCATAGTACCTTAGATTAGCTTCGCCTATACCAGAAAATTTTCCGCTCTTCAACTGGTTCTCAGCAGATTTGACAAATGCTTGACCCTGCGTGAGCCATGTAGAGGGTTGCGGCTGGTCGGGAGTATCTGCAAATAATGTAAATCTGCCTTGGTACTGCGCTGTTGCTTCAAGCGTACCTGAATACAAATTCGCCACACTTACACCCGCTTTATCCATCTCTAAAATTATCTGGGACATGCTGACTTTTGGAGATATGTGAACATGGGAATCAAAAATATCCATCTGCGCTGGGCCAACAGATTGATTGATGCACGCGTCAACAGAGCTAATGACTTTAGACGCACATTGATTATTTATACAATCAAAATCAGCATTACAATCAGGATTATTATATTGACAACCCGAATTTAAAACGCACAAATTATTAACACAATTATAATCGGAGGCACAAGAAGGATTATTGTACTGACAGCCCTGTGAAGCAGGCTGTTGTGAAATATTATCTTGAGAAGTAGATGGCTGTGCAGTGCAGCCAAAAAACAAAAATAAAGCAATTAACAAAATCAAACAAAAAACAAGTTTTCTCATTTATGACCAATTAACGAAAAGTAGGAACTAGTATAAAAGATATACCCCGACCGGGATTCTCCCCGAGCGCTGGAGTTAGAAGTTAGTAGTTTGTTGTTTAATCTATTTACCTTTTCTTCCATTTAACCACCCTCAATATAATTTGTCACCGTATAATTCATGTAATTCCTTTTTTGCCCCTTTGAAGTGATACTTCTTAGCAAGAAATTGAATGAAGGGGGTAGAGACTGGGAGTGCTTGAAATCGTAAATGGTCAGCATACATTGCTTTAACCCTCACAAAAAATGGTTTTAGGTGTGAACGTTTAATCCAACGCATCTCAGAAAACCCATAAATTTCCTTAATTACTTCTTCAAAGAATAAACCATAACTAAACCCTTTTTTAGTGTATAACTTCGCATTAAACATGGAGTGTCTCTTTAGCAAGTACCCATTAATTAATTGCTCCATGGGCGCTAATTGCCCCCGCATATTATTTAAGCTTATTATCTCCTTCGTGATATATTCAATAAACAAGTTTGCTAACCAGGTCTTACTAAGCCCAACTTCTTTAGCGTGATATGAATTAATAGAAACCTTAGTCCGAGTAACTACCCCTATTTTCTCCAACTTCTTAGAGATTGCTGACACTGATGCGATGTCAATTCCAGTTGTCTGTGAAAGTTTAACTTGTGTCAATGAACCCTTTTTTAGGGGGTCAATTATTGCCATAACCCTTGGACTTGAATATACCCTTTTAGTCTCAATCATAATACCACAAGCTACTTGGTAATTAACTAACCAACTTTTACCAATATAAAGTATGGATAACTATTTATTCATATGGGAGTGATGAAAATGAAAAAATACACCATAACTTTGCCCGAGGATTTAGCAGCAGAAATCAAAAAGAGTTGTCTGAAAGAAGGAAGGACATTTAGTGGAATCATCAGAAAACTTTTACAAAATAAACAAAAACAAGAAGGTGAATAGATGAATTTGGAAGAGGTTGGGCAAGAAATAGTTAAGACTCCACAAGAACTGATACTTGGACCAACTCCAATTAATGAATACAATTTTTCAGGAGCAGCAGTAGTTCTCGAACATTTACACACAGCAGAGCTCTTCATCAACACACAACCACTTTATTACTCTCCTGAAAGCATCTGGTGGGCGTGGAACTTTGAGAAATGTTGTTGGGTAATGATTGATGAGATTGATTTACTAAATAGTTTAAACCGCAATAACCCCAACTTACGCATACTTGATTATCGAACACGAAGCGAAATTTTACAAGCATTAAAAATGAAAGCCAGGGCGAACAAGCCATTAGAAGGGAAAAAAACCTGGATTCAGTTCAAAAAAAAGATAATTGACCTTGAAACCGGAGATGAATTTGACGCAGCACCAAAATATTTTATTACAACCCCCATACCGTGGGAGCTGGGAAACACTGAGGAGACTCCTGTAATGGACCGTTTGTTCACTGAATGGGTTGGAGAAAAGTGGAAAGAGACCTTATGTGAAGTTCTTGCCTTTTGTATCCTACCCGACTATCCATTACACAGAGTAATCTGCCTTATAGGTTCAGGGCGTAATGGCAAGTCATCATTTCTTGGCATAGTGACAAAATTTGTTGGAAAAAACAATGTATGCACAACAGATTTTGACCTATTAATAACAAGTCGCTTTGAATCAGCAAAGTTATTCAAAAAACTTGTCTGTGAAATGGGTGAAATTAATTCAACAATATTCAAACGCACAAACTGGCTCAAAAAGCTCACCGGCGGCGACACAGTCGGATTTGAACTCAAAGGAAAAACTCCTTTTGACGATACAAACACTGCTAAATTAATAATAGCAACAAATACTCTACCAGAAACCACGGATAAAACTACCGGATTCTATTCTCGTTGGCTTATCATAGACTTTAAGAACCAGTTTAAGGAAAACCCAAACTTACTTGACCAAATACCTGACCAAGAATATTGCAATTTGGCGAGAAAATGTATCTCAAAAGTCAAAGAACTAATCAAGAGAGGAAGTTTCACTAATGAGGGGAGCTATGAAGAGCGAGAAAAAATCTATGAGGAAAAAGCAGCGCCCATAAACGAATTCTTGGAAAAATACTGCAAAAAAGATGTAAACGCCTTGACACCATTTTACAAGCTCCACGACGCATATACTGAATTCTTAGCAAGCCGTGGAACACGAGTAGTAAGCAAATTAAGTTTCGGCATTTTACTAAGAGCAAGAGGATTTAAGACTGAAAGGCAAATACACTATACAAAGGACGATGGCGCTCAATCAACAATGAGAGCTGTTGAAGGGTTAAAACTTTCTGAGGAAGAACAAACTGATACCAAAGATACTACTGATACTAACCTTTCATCTCAACTCACTATAAGAGAACCAATTGAAAATAACTTATCGCCAGTATCATTTCTATCGGGCGATATTCAACCTTGTAAAGTGGAAGTAGAATACTACATGTAAGTGATTTTTATGCAACAAACACAGCACTTTTTAACAGAAAACAAGTCAGTTCGAGCTACTGATTCAGAAAAAGCGCTCCTAACAACCCAAGTAATAAAATTAAGGCTTGATGGATTAAATTTTGAAGAAATTGGTCAACAATTAAGCATTTCAAAGAGCCAATCCTGCAGGTACTTCGCCGATGCGATGAAAGAAAGCAAGCAGGAATGGATAAGTCAAAAGGACGAGCTATTATTAGAATTTAACAGACGTTTTAGAAACCGCTTGAAAGAAGCTGAAGAAAATTATCTTAAATCAAAAGAAGCGGGAGAAAACGGAGCAAGCTATAGCTGGCATCGCTCAATCATTGAAACCTTAAAAGCTTACCATGAATTCCTAACTTCAATCGGTTTCCTAACAAACGATGACCTAAAAAAAGAGAACAAAAACTCAGACGACCCCATACTTCGACTGGTGGCAGCTAACCGAGAAAAACTTGAAAACGAACTAACAAGACAAAAAGCCCCACACGAAACAGAAAAGGGTCCCATACAGGAAGGATAACCAATGCCCCAAGACTTTAAACAATTAAAAGTTTGGCAAAAGAGTCACGAGTTTACTTTAGCGGTTTACAAAGTCACTAACTCTTTTCCAGTTTCAGAACAATATTCCATTGTTAGCCAACTCAGGCGCGCATCTGCCAGCGTAGGTGCTAACATCGCCGAAGGGTGCGGTAAGCGAACGCAAAAAGACTTTGGAAGTTTCCTTTACAACGCGCTCGGGAGCTGCAAGGAATGCGAAAACCATTTACTGTTAAGCAAAGACTTAGGCTACATTAAAGAACAAGATTTTCAAGAGCTAAAGCTCTTGGCAGAACAAATAGGAAAGATGCTGACTGCACTAATAAAACAAGTGCAAACTATGACTTAAGTCGTTTGAATTGTTTTTGTGGTTCTTGATAATTCTACTTGCCCATCACTTAAAACAAAATCTACGGAGTAATTTTTTCCCGGTGTTAAAACAACAGACTTATAGAAGTTGTCAATTGAACTTGTGAGGGAAAGTGTAAAGGTACTGTCCTTAACTTCGCCCGGCTCTAAACTATTCAGAAATAAGTCAACAGGACCCTTGGGAGCAATAAGCGAATTACCGTCTTTGACAGCATAGTTAAAGTGAAGCTCTTTTAGATATCCTTCTCCGCCATTTGTGACTTTATAGTTGCCTTTAATTTCCGCATACATTCTATTGTCTACTGTAAGCTTTGAAATTTCAAGCTCTGCAATCCGCGGCAAAGCTTTCAAATCAGACGAGTTAACTGAATAATACAATGGCGAGGAATCATTTTTTATGGGAAATGCAATTCTAAGTGTTCCTGAAAGATTCGACGGTTTTTCAAAGCACAACCAACCCTTCTTTACTACTCCCGGATAAACATTACTCAATTGGTTGGTAATTTCATTTGGACAGCTGGAGCCAAAACTAAGTGCGTCATATTGATTACCTTTGTCATCAAGTAAAGCTGTATTACTATAAAAATTAAGGGATGAATTATCCTTGCCTGAATTTGTGATTTGTAAATATACACCTATGCAGTCACTATATTTTCCAGAACTATCCATCGAACAATCAGGGATTATTGCGACTCGCTCAGCAACCAAATTGAAACCACTAGAAAGAACAACACCTTGACCAAGAGATAAAGATTCATTTGTTGCAGTGGCTATAGGGTTACTATTGTTCTGGTTTAAATTATTGTCTTGGTTTAAACTATTGTTCTGGTTTAAGGTGTCTGAAGATGTTTTACCAACTACAGTATCGCTTGTGCACCCAAACAAAAGCAGCGCGAGAAATAACAATATAAGTAATATTCCTATTTTTTTATACCGCATGCACCCACCACCACAATATTTTAAAATTAAACTACTGTTTGCCCCTCTTTTTTATTTTACCCTTGCTTTTAAGAAGAGGATGTGCAAAAACTATAGACCAAATTAACACTAGTATCACAATCACTAACACTATTACTACAATTATAATGAATATTGTAAACATAGAAATGCTCGGCTCAGGCATTCTACTTTCAACAAAAATAACTTTGTTAGAATCATTTTGAAGTTGGGCACCTTTGAAAGCAACTGTGTTATCATTAATTAGCTCACCATTGTGAGAAGTTACTTCTGAAGGCATTGTGATTGTTGTTGTAGTTATTGGCGAAAGTTCTGTTTCATATCTCAAATAATTACCATCAGCTCTTTCCACTATCTTAACAGGGTTCCTCTGGTCACCATAAGGTGCATCAAACTCAACTATTACAGCAGAAGACGTTTCTCTACAAACTTGGTCAAAATACTCTAAATCAGAAACATCAAAATCTTGTCTCATTTGCATCATGTTTTTCAGAGATTTACAAGTTGCACCAGCTAACAAGCCAACTTTGTCTAAAGATATAAGTTGGTGCATACTGCCATCAGCATGCACGGTAGCATTCACTTCACCAGAGATACAACCACTGAATAGAACTGTCACTAAAAGAAGTGCTATCAACGCAATTAGTTTCTTTTGCATAATCGATATGAAAAAATAGTTCTTTTAAATGGGTTGTGATGCAGAAGAAATAGGAAAAATACTAAACCCACACAAAAAATTATTGGGTTTAGGAACAACATTAACTATGCGCCAGAATATCTAAGCATTCTTGCTTTGATTGTTGATTAAGCATTTGATTACAAGCATCTATGTCAAGGTTTTTTATTGCAACTTTGTAATAACAATTGTCCGGATTATTCCATGTCGGTTCCAGTTGTTGTTTATTTACAATAGCCCTTATTGCGCTACAATCGTCTTTTGTTAAATTGCAGTTCTTGTCATCAGGGCATTTTATGTCCGTAACATAAGCTATACAATTTTGGGCTAACGTCTTGTCAGTTACTGAGATACAATAACCTATGTTCTGAGCTGCTTTGGCAACTTCAGTATAACACCAATCTTTACCCGAGTCTCTTGCGTAATTTGTACAAATCACCGGGTCTTTTTCTCTAATTGCGATTCCCGTATAACAATCAGAAAAAACTTGTCCAGCTTTATTACATACTTCCAAGGTGCATATTTTTGAGATTTTTGCTAAGTTAAAATAACACTTATTTGCAAAGTCCGCTTCTTTGTCTTTATCACATACTTTTGGGTCGTTTGCTGATATTGCTTCAATAACCATGCAAGGCAATGATGGAGAACTTAAAAGGCTGCAAATTGAAATATTTGCATCAGTAAGCTGACTTTTTGTAACTTCTATTTTCTGAAGAACACAATCAATTTCATTGTCAATGTTGTTTGAGAATTCGTTTTTACAAGTTTCTGGGACCCCGGCGCTGTTAGAGTAAGTACTTTTGCAGGATATTTCTTCTTGCAAACTCAATTTGATTAAATTGTCCTTGCATGGGCTTAAAACCTTTTTTTCAGTAACATAATGATTAATACAATCAGTTTTACTTGGGCTATCCAAACAAAGGCTGTAATTACTTGTTGCAACAGCAATTGTCTCGAAACAATTGGTCGCGTCTGTTAATTTATTGCAAAGAGCCGCATCATTTTTCTTTAACGCCCAATAGTTAAAACACTCTTCAATATCCCTTGCAGCAAAATTTTTTGATTTATCTGCGTAAATATTTACTTCAGTCTTAACATAATCACTAAGTTTCTCACAATCTGACTCGGAACTCATTTTATCAAAAAGACAACTGGTATTGGACACTGTGCACACGCTACCCGACAGGTCGCACACTTTACAATCAGCTATGGCTTTTGTTAAGTCTGTTGCTGACATAACACTACTTTTTCCTGAAGTAGTCCCATTGCCTTGAGAAGTTGTTCCCGTACACCCAAACAAAAGAACTGTCATTAAAAGAAGTATTATCGGGGCAATCAATCTCTTTTGCATAGCAAATTTAGAATGAATTGATTTTTAATAATGCCGAATCCAAGTCTCTTCCACTTAAGTGTACATATCTTGCAGCCATGTCTGAACTTTGTGTCCAGCCAAAGAACTGTTTTAGCTGAGCTTCAGTCAAGTGTTTAGAAAGAAAGGTAGCGCGCGAGTGTCGAAACAAGTGAGGATTGCATTCTTTCTTTATTCCTGATTTAGCAAATAGTTTTTGCAGTAGCATTCTTACTCCTTCGTAGCTTATGGGTTCTTCTTTAGTTCTACCTTGTTCTTGACGAAGGATTAGTTTGGTCCACAAGTAAGCGTTTGGGTTGTCTCTTAGCGGGTGAAAACTTAGCCAAGTGCGCAAATGTTTAGTTGAATTAACGATGGGCACTTTTCTTGGTCCTGTTTTACCATCAAGGAGTATTCTTGACAAGTTATCATCAACGAATTCAACGTGCTTGAGTTGCATTAGTATTAGTTCGGATATTCTTGCACCCGACTCATAGAGTAGCGAAATAAGCGCTCTATCTCGAGGAGTATCAGTAGCAGCAATTAGTTGTTTGATTTCCTCTTCTGTAATTAGTTGTTCAGGTAACGTGTGATTTTTTGGTTCTCTGTGTTTAATCCAACTCACACAGTCAGGGTACTTAGAGTCTCCCCCTAACAACCACTTGTAGAAGCGCTTGGTTATTACTTTGAAATCAAATTTACTCCACTCTGCGTAAGAACTATTTTCTATTATAGCAATCGCTCTCTCCATATCCATTTTTTCTACTTCTTTGAAGTTTTTTCCTATTAAGCGCGACATGGTTGATATCATGTGAATACTCTTTGTTAGTCTGCGTGATTTTATCCCCTGCGCTTGCATTGAGTGAACAAAATCAAGAATCAGTTGTCTGTTCTCAATTATGACAGTATCGTCTGATAATAGTTTGTTGATTCTTGTCTCAAGCCCGCGCCTGGAACAATATATGTCTAAAGAATCTGTACTACTAACTACTAACTTCTGGCTCCAACCTGGAGTTATATACCCCGACCGGGATTCGAACCCGGGTTACAAGCTAACAACTCGTGTTGTCAAACAATCGAAACAAATGTTCGACTTCTTTTGACACCGTAGCTTTTCTTTTCAAGAAAAGCCCGATTGAAAGGCTCATGTGCTTGACCACTGCACTATCGGGGCACTGTTCCGCCAGTGCATTACGGGGTGCGATTGCTTACGCAATCCCACTTGCCTTGCATGGAGAATTAGCCCAGTTATTCCTGTTTTAGCTTTGCATAAACCAGTTATTTGGCTGTATTAAAAACTTGCAACAGAAATCGTTTATAAAGGTTTGTGTTTTTGCTTTTGTTAATGGTGAGTAGTTAGATGGTTGACTTTAAGGAATCAATGGCAAGAAGATTCAATAATGTGTTCGTCTGCCAAAGATGCAATGCTACTAATAGATCCTCTTCAGGAAAACCACCGCAGTGCAGAAAATGCGGCTCACAGAGATTAAGACTAAAGAAAAAGAAAAGAAAAGCTGCTGCTTAATAGAAGGCAAAAAATAAATTTCGTTCTTAGAGTTATTTCTCATAGCTCCTTAACAAGAACAGGCAAAAATCCAAACCCTATTTTGTTATTATAATCATCAAATGCCACAAAGGATTTACCATCAATGCTTTCCCAACCTTTCTTTAACAAACGCGTTTTAATGTGCCCATATTTTTTCAATATGTGCGTATCCAGTTCCGCGCTTGACCATGCCCCGCCGGTAAAATAAGATTGGTCAATAAACGCAATTCTTTTAGCTCCAAGGCGTCTTGCCTCTTCCTCCACAACAGAAATAGTTTCAAGCGCCCAATCAGAATATCTTTTCCGCACATTATTTTTAAGCGAAGGAAGCACTCTCTCCTGGGCTACAGAAATAAATGCGATACGATCCAATACAGCATTGCCTCTATCTATGCCGGTCTGTTGTTCAGCAAAATTAAGCCCCAAATAGCCAATCGAACCCGCGAGTTCATTAGTATAATCGCGTGAAGAGATTAATGTGTTTAACTCTCTCACTGATGCTTGGTCAAGTCCGATTGGTTTTACCATTACACGAATGGAGCGCTCAAAATGCTCTCGAAATTCGTGAATGGGTCCGCCAGTCACAAATTCAATCCTTGCTCTAACACCGCTCTTAAAGACAACCGGGATTTTTCGCCTCACATGCTGCACAAATGACTCAGTCAGGGTTTGATACTTACCTTTTTTAACTTGCACCCGCTTAAGTGCGTTTCTTTCTTCAAGCACTATTCTTGCAGCAGCCCTCGCTGCTGACTTTAACTTTAGCTCTGAAACCGCGCCCAAACCAAGTGACCTGGATAAAAGATTTCGAAACAGCTGTGTTTTTCTATTGTCTGAAAATATTTGATTTGACTGTGCGGGCGAGAGAAACTGCCTTGCGGTTTTCATTCTTGGGATAACAAGCTTTCGTTTTAGCAGAACCATAAACAAGATTAAGATAACCAAATATTAAAATCTGACGCCAAGTCAAACTACTCAAAACCATTAAATAATGCCCTGAGCATAATTACTGCATGAGCATTAAACCCGTTTGCGATAAGTGCAAAAAAGAGTTAAATGAATTTGGCGGGATACTATTAAGCCCCCCAGACAGGGAAGACAAAGTAAGAAAATACCATTTGTGCGCTAAATGTTATAATGAATTTGCATCAAGTTTAAAGTGAAGGACATGACTGGATTAGCTGAAAAGTTTGACGCGTTCGCGGAACTAATGCGACTGGGAAACTGCTTCATGGCAGGAATTGCGGTACTAATTGGTTTTTTTCTTGCACAAGGAACTGACCTTAATCTCGCATTAATTGGTTTTGGAGTTGCATTCCTCGTTTGCGGAGCAGGACAGGCAGTGAATGATTACTTTGACGCGAAAATTGACGCGAAATTATCAAAGAAGAGACCAATACCAAGCAAAAGAATTCTTCCGCAGGAAGCATTATACTTCTCACTTGCATTATTCTTAATTGGAATACTATCAGCGATTTTTATCAATCAACTGGCGCTCGCAATTGCAATAATAATGGCATTACTTTTATTTGCGTACCCCGCGTTCATGAACAAAATTAAGTATGTGGGAAATGTTGTTGTCGCGCTAGGAACCGCAATTACCTTTGTTTTTGGGGCCGCTGCTGCGGGAAATATTCCAGCACTTGTTGTAGTGCTTGCCATAAGCGCATTCTTCTCAAACATGGCAAGAGAAATCACAAAGGATATTGAGGATATGAAAAAAGACAAGGGAACAAAAGTTACTCTCCCGATGAAAACAAAAAAATCAAAGTATATTGTGGCGGTTTATTACACCTTAGCAATACTTTTTGGGGGCGGGGCCTTCGTGCTCTTTTCACTAAGCTACTTCTATCTCATCTTCACAATAATAGGCGCAGCAATATTCATTTACTCGGCAAAAAAACTTTACGACAAAAAACCCGCAATGAGCCAATCACTCTCAAAAAAAGGAATGCTTGTTAGTTTGCTTGCGTTCGTGCTTGCTGGATTTAAGTGAACAGCATTTTTTGGTGAATAAAATGATTAAAGCAATTTTTCTTGACTTTGAGGGAGTGCTCACTACCGAAGGGAGTATTGTCCGAAATATTCTTTACCCAAAACTAAGAGAATACGCAACGCTTGATGAATTAAGAAAAATGTATGAGGACGCACGGTGCGGAAAACTAGCGCTTGCAGATGCTTTTTTTAAAATTCCTGTTGAGAAGCTCCTAAAAATTTCCAATGAGATAAAGGCCAAGAAAGGGGCGGGCAGATTACTTGAAGAACTTCATGAAAAGAATGAGATTTATCTAGCTTCAAATCACATTCCATTGATTTTTGAAAAAGCGGTTGGTAATTTAAAAATAAAAAAGTATTTCAAGAAAATATTTGTGAGTTTTGAAATGAAAACAAACAAACCAAATAAGGAATTCTTTGAGATAATGCTAAAAGAAACCAACTACTCTCCAAGCGAATGTGTTTTTGTTGATGATTCAAAAACAAATTTGCTCACGGCAAAAGAAATGGGTTTCATTACGATTTGGTTTAACAACAAAGACGACAATTCAAGAAACAAAATTGAGTTTAATGCGGATTATGATGTTAAAACCCTAAAAGAGCTTGCTGAATTAATAAATAAACTTTAACCAAACCATTCGCCTAAACTTTTTTGTTTTTGAGTTTCCTCTTTCTTTCTTAAGAACTCATTTAGCGTGTTCTCCACTCTCTCGCGGGAGAAATCGTGCTTCTCAACTAAAAACTCAATTATTTTTTCCTTCTGCGGAAGAGTTGCTTCAAGTAATTTTGAATCAACATTAACGCTCACAGGATTTTGGAATAATTCTTCAATTTCTTTATAATCAAAATCCGGCTCAAATTTTGTCTGCGTAATTATTTCTTCAAAGGATTTGTTATTCTGCACAAGCTTCAAAGCGGTCTTTGGTCCGATGCGCGGAAACTTTTCATTAAAATCAGTCCCAACTAAAATCCCGAGCCAAATTAATTTCTGGCGCGAAATTTGAAGCTGCTTTAGCACGCTGTCAAGCTCAATGTGCTGTGGTTTTACCTCAACATAAAAGTTTTTCCCAGCAACTTTACGCTTACCAGTAATTCCAACATTCCTAAACAAATGATTTGCACCAAATAGCAAGCAGTCAAAGTCCTGGCTCACCGCGCCAAATAGTTGCCCGCGAGAAACCATTACGCTTGCCTGCGCTTCCCCTTCCTGCGGGGACTCAACAACAGGAATTCCGAGTAGTCGCAAGAGTTCTTTTGCCTCTTCCACCATATCAGGAGTTAATTTTAACGCCCTTGAACCAAATTTTTGCGCTTCCTCTAAGTTTCCTTCTTGCAATGCAGTTTCGGATTTTTGTGCAGCATCAGTTCTTGCTTCTCTTCGTTTCTTTAGGGTCTCAGATTTTAACTTTGAGGGCTTCCCGTCAAAAACAAAAACGGGTTTGATGCCCATGTCAACCATATTTAGCGTTCGATAAAATAATCCTGTGAGGTGAGAGGTTACTTGCCCGTGCGTATCAGCAAGGGGCAACCCGTCAGGACCCCTAATTGAGGCGAGAAATTGGTAAAGCATATTGTAAGAATCAATTCCCACACGCTTTCCTTTAAGAAAATCAAGAGAAATTTCCTGCTTTTCCACTAGTTCCGAAAGATTTACGCCCATACCATCCCTTACCTACAAATAACACTTCAAAACTTAAAATTACGTTTTATTTTTGTTCAACGAATGATGGAAAATTGCTTAATTCATTACTTAAACTAACCCCTAATTAAAACCCTGTTTAAGTGCATTATACCTGCCCAAAACCAGACTTTGTACCCAAGATATGTGTTTGGTTATGTATTAGATTTTATAGGAAGGTATAAATATAAGGTATGGTAAAGATAGTAATACGCGGAAAAATTAGATTGAGTAGCTTATGGTGAGCCTACTCTAATCTCCAAAAACATAACTCTCTAAGCGATCGGATGGGCAACTTGTTGCTTATCCGGTTTGCTTGCATAATCCTTTCCTTGTGTTAAGTGCCTGCTTTATTCTCTGTTATTCTTTTCGTTTTGGCGGCTTAAATTGCTAAAAAGTCTTTAATACTAGGGCAAAGTAATTTGTTTATGGCTAAACAATTTATCAGCGAGTCTGCACCGCCTTTGACAAGAAGAGCTTATGCTGCAGGAATAAGAGCAAGAGAAAAAGCGATTGGTGCGGCGCTAAGCTTACTACTTTCCGCTAGCGACCCAAACCTCGCTTCCAAATATATGGATGGGGCAAAAAGAAACAAATATCCAATTAATTGGTTAGATGAATTGAGGCAGAATTCAGAAACAATAGAGGCATTCAATAATTCAGGAGCCCGCAGGCTTGCAAACAATGTGCACAGATTAATACTTGAGAAAAATGATTTTGCTGAGACCCAACAACTAAGATTAGAAGCATTGCGAAAAATGCAAGCCAAAAAACCAAAAACTTTGCCAAGAGCAAACTTAGCGAGAAAATTACGCAGAAGATAAATTTGTTTTAAAAAAAATCTATGATTAATTAAATCATCGTCAAATAAGGAACCATGTTCAATACAAGCGCAATAACTAAGAGCCACATGAATAATCTCCCGACGAGGACCTGCGTTTCTTTTTTATTCAACCCCATAAAAGCAAAGTAGGGCGCAAGAATTATTTTTCCCATTCTTCCGCCGTCAAATGGATCGCTTGGGAGATAATTGAAACTCCCCGCGGCGAAGCTTAGTATTGCCCAGAACAAAAGGATTTGCCAAATTGTTGAAACGATTGACTGCGAAGCAACAATTCCCTCATCCATTTTGTAGCCGGTAGGCATGGCGGCAAACTCGACGCCAACTTTTTTCAAATTCAAATCAACGAAAGTGTATGGAGTTAATACAACCATTGTGGGCACTAAAATATTCTCATCAGAGAGGCGCGAAATTGAGAACTCAATTTCCCCGCTTGAGGAAATAATTGCGCGGTTTAAAGAAGTGAGGCTGTTAACATCAGTGCCATTCACTGAATTAATTATATCACCAGGCAAAAACTTTCCTTTCGCAGGCGCGTCAACCGTGATTCCGCAAAAAGAGACTTTATCCTCAACCGCAAACACCTTTACTCCGCTGTACGCTTTATTATATTCAGCATTGAACGGAGTCGCGAGCGGCTGAGCAAGAAACAAAACCATAAGCATTAATAGCACGGCAATCGCTATGCTGAATAAATTACTTGCTGAACCCGCGCTTAACACCATCAAAGATTTCTTGTCATTTAATTTGTCGAATGGTTTCTCATCCTGCTCAACAAAAGCGCCGATTGGAAAAAGCCCCGCAAGGAGAAGCCCCACGGATTTTACTTTCACCTTATAATACACCATCAAAATTCCGTGACTGAATTCATGAATAATTAGTACAAGCGCAAGCGAAACCCAAGCAATTAATGGAATCACTACCCCAAGGCCAGGAATTGGCGCGCCAGGAATCACCGGCGCGACTGAAGGGCAATATTGTTTATCAAAAAATGCGCCCTGTAGTGAAAGAAAACCATAACCAAGAAGCATTACTAAACTCATTCCTCCAAAACCCAAGAAGACAAAAGCAATTAGACAGGGAAGGTAAAGAGGAGCGAATAATGGGACTGAGAATAAGAATTTTATAGTGAACTCAAAAAGTAATCCTAAAAGAATTGCTGAAACTACAAGCACTGCAACTCTTTTCCACCCTCCAAGTTTTCTTGCATACCAATAATCAACACCCGCGATTCCAAAGCCAAGGAACATTCCAACAAGACACACCTTCTCAAACCACTTTGAGTGATGCGCAAGATTATTGATGAACCGAATGAAATGTTTCGTTTTCACCATTGTAATTACAAAAGGAAGCAAAAATGGGGTTGCGAATTTGAAGCGGAGGAAAAGTGCATTAGCGGTTAGAATAACTGCGAGGATTAAGAGAACCCAAAAGTAAATGTTTTCTCCGGCTGAAAAGAAAATTCCTGCGGCAAGAACCAAACCAAGCACTCCAAGAATTAAGGCGCTGTTTAAGGAGCGCTTTGGGAGGGGTTTTGGTTTTTTGAAAGTCGTGTCCTTTTTCTCATGCGCACGATGAGCACGATGATGTTTTGGCTTAAAAGGCATGTAAAGAAAAAAGACTAAAGGGAATATAAAAGAAATGCTTTTGATTTGGCGAACGTAATGCAAAGAAACAAAAATTCAAAAAAAGGATGTGCAAGCGAGCGGGGTTGGGGTCCCGCTCTTCTTGCAAAACTATAAACTAATTTATCGTATGAAGTCTAAATCTAAGTCACTATTTCTGTATGAGTGGCTTGACTTCTGGTCTTTTCCGCTGAATTTGCTTGGAGAAGACTTGATGTATGGGCTGTGAACTCCAGTGAAGATGCAGATAACTTCGAGTTTGTTCTCAAAAGTTGGGTCTACTCTTGCTCCCCATATTACAACAGCTTTAGGATCAATTCTTTCTGTTAGCATTTCACCAACAGCGTTAGCTTCTCCCAAAGTTAGGTCTGGTCCGCCTGTGATGTGGATTAAGCATCCAGTAGCTCCAGCGATATCAATATCTAACAAAGCGTTCTTCAAAGTGTCTTCAACAACTTCGTTAACTTTGTCAACAGATTTTGATTCACCAACAGCGATAACTGATAGTCCTTTGTTACTCATTATTGAGCGAACATCAGCATAATCCAAGTTGATTAATGATGGCTGTGTGATTGTCTCTGTAATTCCTCTTACAGTTCTTGCAATTACTTCATCAGCAACTTTGAATGCATCCTGTATTGGCAAGTTAGGTACTAATTCAACAAGTCTATTGTTATCAATAACAACAACTGTATCGCAGACTTTCTGCAATGCATCAATACCTTCTTCAGCTTTAATTAATCTAGCTTTTTCTAGAGCGAACGGGTAAGTAACCATTGCGATTACAATTGCTCCCTGTTCTTTTGCAATTCCTGCAATTATTGGAGCTGAGCCTGTTCCTGTTCCTCCACCCATTCCGGATGATAAGAATAACATATCTACTCCAGCCATTACTTCTTCAAGAGCGTTTCTTGATACTTCAGCAGCCTTGGCACCAACTTCTGGGTAACCGCCTGCTCCTAAACCTCTTGTTACACTCTTACCGATAAGAACTTTTGTTATCTCATCGTTAACAATTGCGAGGTGCTGTTTGTCTGTGTTAACAGCAACTAACTGTGCGCCTGCTATTCCCATAGCCGCAAGTCTGTTTACTGCGTTACATCCAGCTCCGCCTGCACCAATAACCATGATTTTTGGTGTGCCGAATTCCTCCAATTTATCGTCTGCTACAGTAGTTCCGCTCTTATGAACGGAAGCTTCAATTAATGACTTCATCATATCACCCTGCCATAAATGGCTAAAATTTAATTGCTTATATTGCCCCTCACCTTGCTTATAAACCTTTGCTTTTATGTATAGGATTATAACGCCTTAAAGGTAAAAAGAAGCCCAAATAAGGCTTATTTCCCTCACTTCGTTGATTGTGGAACTATACAAAGTACGTTAAACTCGCTTTAAACCCAAATATAACTAATATGACGTAAAAAAACAGGAATTTCACTAGTGAAAAGTGTTAAAATAGCTTATTTTGGTGGTTCTGGGCTTTTATTAGCCTTGAATCGGTGTTTTTGCCCCCACCCCCCTTGAAAGGCTAATTATTGTTATGTTGAAGAGTGAAATGTCAAATTTTAGACAAAAGTGGCAGAGTTGGTTAAATCCCGAATTAAACACAAAACAACCCTAATTATACATTAATAAATGAAGCGGTTTTGGGGGTTTTGGACAAAGTTCACGCACCAAATATTTCAAAACATGAACTAACATAACAAACTGGTGTTCGATATTGACAAATGAGTGACGAAAGTTGTCAAGTGGCGATGGCAGTTAATTAATGAAGAGAAGACACAAAGTTTAAACAACAAGCAGAAGAAGAAGTGATTTTTGGGTGGCGATGGAGCTGATTTTCAAAGGTCAACAACCCCAATCTTTGGGAGACCTTCACGAGTCAAACCAAAAACAATGTAATTTGACGAATCATACCTTACATCTTCTCTGACATTTTTTGGGGCATCGTGGAATTGCTCTCTCAACTCATTCTCGACAGTTTTTATTTGGCTTAATTTAATCCCTGGACACCTTGAGAGAAGTGATTTACAGCAATCAACCTCTTCCTTACTTAATCCAAAATAATGCAATTCAATTGCCTCATCAATATTGGGATAATATTTTGCTTCAACCATTTGTTTAGCTCTTTCTCTTAGGGGACCCGAAACCCCCTGTTCCATATAACTTAGATAGCTTACTAACGCGGTTACTGAAGGTCTTTTGAAGTACCTCTGAACGCCCCACCTTAGAGAAGTGTCCTTATAAGTTCCTTTATAGGCAACTGACTTTATAGGCAAAACCCTAAAGGATTTTATATTAACCTTCCGCAAATAAGCATAATATCTCTCAGCCAGTTTAAGGTGCCCGGGCTTTTTTAGAATAAGTCTTCTGTCCAAGCTAACACTAATATTCCGTAAATCCTTTCTTAATCGGATTGGCGCAGGACCAAAAATTGAGCCGCTCGCAAGTGCCTTTGCAGTAGCCACCATCTTCTTGTGAGGAGTATTTACTCTTGGCATAAGTTTAAGCGCTCAGGCTGGAGCAAAAGCGTTCAATATTCTTCACATTTAACCATGAAGTAATTGCTCGCGTGTCCGCATGAGGGGCACTCTTTTGGGGGCTCTTTTCCGATGTGCTGATATCCGCATTCTCTGCAAACCCAAACCGTGACTTTCTCTTTCTTCCACAAGGAACCCGCTTTGATTCCATCAAGAAATTTTTGGTAACGTTCAGCATGGTGCCTCTCCGCAACCGCAATTGAGCGTAATCTTTTAGCCACATCAGGCAAGCCGTCCTTATCAGCTTGTTTTGCAAAAGCAGGATACATTTCCTCGGTTTCGTAAGTCTCCCCGGCGATTGCTGATTTTAAGTTGAATTGAGTATCCCCCATCCCTGCATCCGCGTGAGTATCAAGTTCAATTGTCTCAGGAACTTTCTTTTTAGCTTTCTTCATTAATTCCTTTACATCAGAAATCATTATTGCAATTTTTTTAGCGTGCTCGCGCTCCTGCTCGGCGGTTGCAGTAAAGATATCTGAGAGCTGAATATACCCATCCTTAAACGCCTGTTTTGCGAAAAAAGTGTATCTATTCCTCGCCTGGGATTCCCCAATAAATGCTTTACCCAAATTCTTCAGAGTTTCTTCCACAAACACCACCACACAAAAATCAAATTCTAATATAGAAAGGGCTTTAGGGTTAAAAAAAGTGTTGGTTTAGACCCGTCAGTGCATTTTATTAAGAAAGAAAACTCAGTTATTTTATGATAAAAAGAATTCCGCAAATAAATATTCTTGCCGCGCGGGAAAAAGAGCTACGCGCCCAAATAAAGAAGCAGAATAGATTATATGAAAGACGATTGGAAGCAAAGGGAGTTAATGACAAAGCCTCTTTTGAGGCGCTTCAAAGACTTCTTAAGCTTGGGGCAAGCATACACGAGGAGAGATGGAAATATAACAGAATACAAATACTTGAACTCCATGCGCGTCTTAAGAACTTAAAACCCGAAAGCAAACAAGCTTTGAAAATAATGCAAAATATTGTTCGATTAACATCAGAACTGCAGACAGACTCAAGAGAATACGCCTCTCTTTGGAACCAGATGCGTTAAGGATTATTTTCTCGCGCCGCCCACCCTCAAACTCTCATGATGCTTCTCGTAAAAATTCATTCCTTTCCACTTCTGCAAGGCTTCGCGAAGCTCAGCGTGGGTTTTTGCATATTCTATCGGGCTCTTTGCGTCCATCTCGGCGTCAACCGCCTGCCTCATCGCCATTGCGCCTGCGAGTGTTCCTCTTGGGTGACCGTGGATACCCCCTCCCGCTTGAATAATTATATCTCTACCCATTGCGTGAATTAGGGGCTGAACTTTTCCTGGGTGAAGTCCGCCAGAGCAAACAGCAAGCACGGGTTTCAAATTATGCCAGTCCTCTTGGAGCCTATGCCTAAAAATATCTTTACTTACTACTCTTTGCTCAATCTCTTCCCCAACAGAAGTAACCTCTTCTTTTCCCTCATACATTTTTCCAACAATTCCGCCGACATGCAATTGGTCGATTCCAATTAAGCGGCAGAGTTTTGCAATCACAAGCATTGAGATACCGTGCTTTGGGTTTCTTGTGAATGCGCCATGCATTGCGCGGTGCCCATGGTAAACAACATTCAAATCGTGATCGCGAAGCGCCTGTAGTCCAGAAAAACCAACTGTGAGCACATCAACCATCACAAATTCCCCGCCCATTCGAACAACATGCCTTGCTCTTCTTAACATTTCATCATATGAAGCAGTAACATTTGGCAAATACGCTTTTCTTTCTCCGGTTTCGCGCTCCGCTTTTTCGCGCGCTCTAAGAGTTACATTAATTCTTTTGTAAAAATTATTAAAACTCATTGAGGTGAGATTCTCATCATCCTTAACATAATCACAACCCCCCTTCCATGCTTCATACGCCACCTGCGCGTGCTTCTTTTCATCAAGACCAAGTTTTGGTTTCACAATTGTTCCAACAAACGGGCGGTACTTTACTTTCATTAATTTTCTTACCCCATCAATCCCGTAATGCGGACCCATATATTTATCGATAAAAGAATCAGGAAAATCAATGTCCAACAATTTAAGGTTTTTCACATCATTCATTCCAAAAATATTTCCAGCAATCGAACTTAATATTTGTGAAATATTATTCGGCTCAAAAAGTTTTTTTGAATAAGCGATTCGAACAACACTACTTTTTTTATCAACGTAAAAAACCTTTGGGGAGAGCTCATCAAACATTCGTTTTGGCAGCGTCCCAATATCAGTCCAAGTACCAATACTTGATTCGGAGGCGATTCTCTGCGCGGCGCTCTCAAGCGTAATACCACTCGCAGGCTCAAGGAAATACTCGCAAATTAAATCATCCTTGTTTGGCTTATAATTAGAATCCAAATAACCCTCGTATTCCTTAACCCTGCCCTTTTCACTCATCAAAACACCGCAAATAATTGAATTTTGTAGAATAAAAAGATTGCCCTGCCGAAGCAGAAGCAAACCAGGAAAGTTATTTTTTTGCCCCATAGGCAATTGATATATTTCGCTCCGCCATACCAAGTAATACCTTCGGCGTGAGAATCCTAGCGAAATTAACTTCTTTTGGGTCGCTTAACCATTCTCTCCTCATCTCCCCAAGGCGCTTTAATTCAAATTTAATGGCATTTTCCCTGCTCACAGTTTTGAATTTTAGGAACTCCGCAAAAGTTTTTCCTTCAAGAATCTCAAGCTCCGAGGAATAGGTTTTAAGGAATAATTTATAATTAACAGCCCACCTAGGAGGAATAAACCCAAGCTTCGGTGACTTTGCTCTTCTTGCTTTAAGACGAGAGTTCATAAAAGAAAAAATTGTTTTTACTTCTTCAGCGCAAGCCGAATATCTTCATCAGTTACTGTCTTACGCCCCGCGTGCTTTGAGAACACCGCCGCCTGTTGCGCTACTTTCATTCCTTCTTCTTCCAAATAATTACCAAGTTCCTTTGCAGCGCTCTCGCTTACGCGCACACCCGTCGCTTTTCTAATAATTCTATCAACAGCCGCTAATGGCAATTCACTCATTCACATCACCTAAATAGCAAAACAAACCTTGCTTCAACAATAAAAACTTAAAAGAATATAAAGGTTGGCTTTTTTATCCAAAAGCAAACCAATTACCCAAGTTAAGCGAAGAGAAAGCACAAAGGAAGCTTTTTATTAAACAGAGAAAGAAATTAATTATGCCTCTGCAAAACACACTAGCTTTTCTAAAGCTTGCTGAAAGAAGGAACCTTGAACTGAGAAGAGGACTCCCACAAGGAACTATTCTTCGAACTGAGGCGGAAGACAGGGTTAGAAGATTAAGAGGACTCCAAAACAGACTGCGGGACGCGGGCAGAAGAAGATTAACTCCACAAAATATCGCTGAACTTAGAAGACTATTAAAAAGAATTGATGAACGCAGAGCACAGCTTAATGAATTCTCATCAAGAACACGCAACATTAAACTCCGTGGAAGAATTGAGGAAGCGATTCTGAAAAATATGATTATTGAGAAACGAGTGCTTGAGCGTCTCCCAAAACGGCGTGAACCATCTCTTTCTAAGAAAAAATTATCACTGCGCGAGTAAAAGTTTTTTTAATCTTAAGAATTTTCTTTCAGCCAAAGGGCTTTTTTCCACACGCCGCCTCTCATCAGCAGCCCTTAACTTTGAGAGTAAAACTAAATCAATCCAAAATTTTCGATTTGCATTAAATCCAATAGCATTTCCTCCCGCGTTTTGATATGCAGTGAGAAATTTTGCTTCAAGCGGTGGGGAGAGCCTTAACCCAAAAATTGTTTTAGCAATATCAAAATCGCGAAAATAAACTTTTGTGTCCATAATATCAATTATTCTCACTGACTTCCCGCTCTCAACAACATTATCCTTATTTATGTCCATGTGGCAAATTGCAATAGAGGACTTAGTTGGAATCTTTCTAAAAAGTCCTCTTACTTTCCCAGCCTCCGCAGCGCTTAATGCCTGATGAGCGGTTAATTCCCTAATAGAATTCACAATTCTATTTGATATTGCATCGATAGCGGGTTTTCTTAGGCTTTTTGGAATCTTTGCCGCATGAATTCCCGCAAGAATTCTCGCAACTTCCTTTGCGGAGTGCTCCGAAACAATCCTATCCCCAATTGTCTTTCCGCGGACATAATTTTGTTCAAGTGTTGCTCCTCTGCGCGCAGTAACCCTCTGAACGAATCCTCTTGCTGGAGAATTAGCAATTGCATTTGATAATTCAGTAATCTCCGCGGCCTCAAGAATTGATTTTACAAAAACAGTTTTGCTCTCGCGGGCGGGATTAATTACAACCATCGGCTTTTTGCCAGAAAGAGAGCCTCTTACAATTATCTGCTGGCGAACTCTTTTAGACCCTGCATGCAATAACAACCTTTTGTGCATAAATAATCTCTGCTTAGGTGGCTTAAATATCTAAGCCCCAAGTCGGCAATTCACTTCGAGAGCTTTTAAAAACCATCAAACCAATAACTAATCATGTCCTTCATTAAGCATAATCTGATTAAACTGGATAGCGTTGAGGCTAGGCTCTATCAGGAAGTAATTGTTACGCGTGTTGTTGAGAAAGGGAATACACTCGTAGTTGCGCCCACAGCACTTGGTAAAACAATTGTTGCTGTGATGCTCGCCGCTTATGTACTTGAAAATAAACCATCCTCAAAAATACTTTTCCTTGCGCCAACTAAACCCTTAGCGGTACAGCACGAGAAGAGCTTTAAGAAATTCCTCGAGATTCCTGAAGAGAGAATTATTTCAATGACAGGAAGCACTCCCGCAAAACAAAGAGAGGAGATTTACAAAAATAAAACAATAATCAACGCTACCCCGCAAACAATTGAAAATGATTTGCTCTCCGGAAGAATTTCGTTAAAAGATTTCGGGCTTGTGATATTTGATGAAGCACACCGCGCAATAGGGGATTATGCATACGTATTTGTTGCGCTCCAATTACAAAAACAAAACCCTAATTGCTTAACACTCGCGCTCACCGCAAGCCCCGGAAGCGAAGCAGAGCACATACAGGATGTTTGCAGGAATTTATTCATAAAAAATATTGAGATAAAGGACTCAAATGATTCTGATGTGAAACCTTATGTTAATGAAATTGATATTGATTGGGTGAAGGTTGATCTCCCCGCGGATTTTATTAAAATAAAAAAACACCTCGAAGAATTCCAAACTTCACAATTAAAAGTTCTCAAGGGGCTTGGGTTCGCTGTAACTGAAAACAGAAGATATTGGAATAAATTCAAATTACTTGAAATGCAGTCAAATATCCGCAAAAGAATTATCTCGCACGGAAGCTCACAGCCAAGTTTATTCTTTGCGGCAAGCAAATGCGCGGCGCTACTAAAAGTTTCTCACGCGGAGGAATTAATTGAAACCCAAGGGATTGGGGCGCTGAATAATTATTTTGATAAATTAATTGAGGAAGCGAGAATTGGGAAAAGTAAAGCCGCGCGGGCAATTACAATGGACGATAATATCAAACAAGCAATTGCGTTAACACACAAATTATTTGAAGAGAAGGTTCAGCACCCAAAATACGCGGAGCTAAAGAAAATTGTTTTACAACAACTAGAAGCGCAACCTGAAAGCAAAATAATTGTTTTCAATCATTACCGTGATTCCATACGCGAGGTTGTTGAATTTTTGAATACTGCAGAGGATAAAGGCGCGGAAAAAATCAAAGCAACAAAATTCATTGGACAGGCGACTAAAGGAAAAGAGAAAGGAATGAATCAAAAATTGCAGCAAGAAGTGCTTGAAGAGTTGCGAGATGGAAAACATAATATTTTGGTAACGAGCAGCGTTGCGGAAGAGGGTCTTGATATTCCTAGCGTTGAACTAGTCGTATTCTTTGAGCCAGTCCCAAGTGAAATACGAACAATACAGCGAAGAGGAAGAACAGGAAGATTTGGAAAAGGAAAAGCAATTATATTAATGGCAAGAAATACGCGTGATGAGGCGTTCTATTGGACTGCGCGCTCAAAAGAAAGGAAGATGAAGGAAACTTTGCACGAAATGAAGAAAGCTGATACATTTAACCCAATGGCGCCAGAGCAAACCCTGCTAAGCACTTTTACTGAAAGCAAGGGAGAGCAAATAATTATTTTTGTTGATTCAAGGGAACAAGCATCAACCGTGAACAAAGAGCTCTTTGGGAAAGAAAAAGTAAAAATCATAATGAAACCGCTTGATATTGGAGATTATGTTTTGAGCAAGGATGTTTGCGTTGAGAGAAAAACAATTGATGATTTTGTGAATTCAATGGTTGATGGGAGATTATTTTCACAACTCATGAACATGCGGCAAAATTATGCAAAGCCGATGATAATTGTTGAAGGAAATATGCAGGATATGTTTACACTAAGGAACATTCATCGAAATTCTATTATTGGCGCGCTCACTTCAATAGCGCTTGATTACCAAGTGCCCGTGCTTAATACAAAAACTCCCGCGGAGACAGCGGAATACCTTTATGTAATTGCAAAGCGCGAACAAATCGCGAGGGATAAGGAAGTAAGGCTACGCGTGGGAAGAAAAGGGCTAACGCTATCTGAACAGCAAAGATTCATTACTGAAGGACTTCCCCTCGTTGGCCCGCTCCTCGCAAAGGGACTACTTGAAAAATTTGGTTCAATTAAAGCAATTGCAAACGCGAGCGAAAAAGAACTCCAAAGCGTTGAGAACTTGGGAAAGAAAAAAGCGAGGATGATAAAGAAAGTTCTTGAAGAAAAGTATGATGATAATAAAACGATTTATCTCAACCCGCTTGATGCGGAGAATGAGGAAAACCCAGAGGGCGCGGGCGAAGAGAATAATGAAGAAGTGATTATTGATGAAATGCCTGTTGAGGATTAACTTACATGAATTAACCCGCCAAAAACTAATTTATACTACAAAGACATTATTTTGCCGATGATAATATGAGTTTCTTCACTTCACTACTAGCACCATTTCGATTCGTGGAAAGAAAACTAAAAGAAGCCACAAAGAGAAAGCTTACTGAGGAGGATATGAAATTTATTAAAAGAAAAGGGCAGGTTACAATTACGCATAACCGCGGGGCAGGGTATGTTGCGGAGGCATTTGGAACCCACAAAGAAGGATTTATTCACACAAGAACAACCACCCATAGCCCTACCGAATTACGCTCTTCTTCAATAGTCACAAGAACGTACAACGCGCAAGGCGCGTTAAAGAGAAGAACTACTGAACTCTTTGGCGGATTAAGGCACAACGTGACAAAAAAAGACGTCAGATACGAACCAAACGGAAGATTATTTGGAAGAAAGGTTTCCACTAATCCCTCACAGTTAAAAATGCCTCATCACAAAAGGTAAAACTAATTTTTGAGCCCCCTCTTGAAACATTTAAAAACCTGCCCGTGCAGGATTTTGTTAGTTTGGTGAGATAAAATGGTTCAGTGGCACGAAAGAAGCGATAAGAAAGCAAGCGGCGGAAGAAGAAATACTATTAACGCTAATTCAAGAAAATTGTCCGCAAAAGGCGGGGCAGCTGCATTAACTAAAACTGATACAAGCGTTGCTAAGGATAAGATAGAAGCAAAAGCTGGAATGGGAAATACAAGCAAAACTAGAGCTATTTTTGTAAAAAACGCTAATGTTACTGATAAGAAAGGAAAAATCGCTAAATACGAAATCGTTTCAGTTAAAACTAATGATGCAAACAGATTATTCGCACGCTCGAATGTATCAACAAAAGGCGCGGTAATACGCGTAAAAGTTGACGGCGCAGAAAAACTCGCAAGAGTAACAAACAGACCCGGACAAGAAGGCGTGGTAAACGCAGAGTTTGTTGAATAAATTCTATTCAATCAACAAACCAAATACTTTTACACATAAGTAAAGTCTGGGATTACTGGACGAATCATCGTCGGGCCTTTTTTCCAGCCCAAAACTTCCTCAAAACCAGTGCCTGTTTTTCTTAAAATAAAGAGTTTGTTAATATTTGAGCCTAGTAAGAACCCTCCATCATTGAGGCTTCTCCAAATGTTTCGTATGGACCTCTTCATATCTCCCTCAGACATATACATTGTAACATTTGTGAGGCGAATCGCATCGCACTTAAACGGCAAAGGTCTTTTTGAAATCGCGTGAAGAACAGGAATAACTTTTTGCCCCCTCAAATGCTCCTCTGGCATTTTCACAACATCAACAGCAAACACTTTAGCACTTCTACCAAGCGCCGTCCGCGCATCAAAAGCCATCGGGGCGCCTTTTCCATTCGCGGCACCAACCTCCGCAAAGACCTTAATTTGACTCTTGTGTTTCCTCAAGAAATTATCTAGCCGAGGAAACCTATGTGCGCTTGAGATTTGCTTTGCGCGCACCCACATCTTTGTCCCAGAGCCACGGGTTTTACCATAATTTCTAAAATAAGAAAAAACACTTCCCTGCCCGCGCCAAGGAATTCCAGTGGATTTTAACCCCAGTGATAACTGCTGCGGGAAGGTAACTTGTTTAGGCATAACAAAACACTTCTTCTAAAGTATAAAAGGCTTAACTCACACCGATAAAAGAAATGCTAAAACCCACTAAAACCATTCAAATCCGCCCTACCCCAAATTATAGCAATTTTTCTCGTTTTTGGAAACATTTATAAACCTCCCCATAGAACCTTTATATAATTAAGCACTAGTTTTGTGATTTTCGTAAATTGAAACAATCCTTGGTGCCCGAGCACACGTTATATTGGAGGCGGTAGATTTGGTAACAAAATGCCCTGAATGCGGTAGCGAAAAAATCCGCGTAGACCACGGAAAAGGAGAAGCGGTTTGCATGAACTGCGGACTCATCGTGTCTGAAGAAGAAATGATTGACACAGGAAAAGAATGGAGATCATTTGAGGATTCTGAGGATTCATCAAGAGGCGGAAGCCCGATGAAGTATGTAAAACTAAACAAGGGTTTAGTTACAATGATTGACCGCAGAGGAACTGACTTACGCGGAAACAAACTCTCAAGCAAAGGAAGAGCGCAGATGTACCGCCTAATTAAGTGGCACAAGAGAGCAAGCGTATCAAGCTCAATGCAAAGAAATCTATCCATTGCACTAACAGAAATGAGAAGGGTTGCGTCATATTTGAATATCCCTGACACGCTCGTTGAAGCTGCGGCGCTGCTTTATAGAAAAACTGTAAAAAAAGGACTCATTAGAGGAAGACTAATCGAAGCGGTTGTTGCTGCTGTATTATACACAGTATGCAGAACTTATCACGTTCCTAGAACTCTAAACGAAATGGCCGAAGCAAGCGGATTAACTAAAAAAGAAATTGGGAGAACATACAGGTTTTTGGTAAGAGAACTTAACTTAGGAGTTCCACTAACAAACCCAATACACTACATCCCAAGATTCGCAAGCGAACTTAACTTGAGCGGAGAGGTTCAGGAAGAGGGACGCAGAATACTTGAAGAAGCAATAAAGAAGGGACTCATCTCAGGAAGAGGACCAACGGGTGTTGCGGCAGCCGCTGTTTACATCGCAGGACTCTTGAAGGGAGAAAGAAGAACCCAAAAAGAAGTTGCTAACGTTGCGGGAGTAACAGAAGTTACAATCCGAAACAGATACAGAGAACTCAAGAAGAGACTCTCAATCGATGTTGCTGCGTAATTGCAGTAGCATATTAAAACTAATAGCGAATGACTTGTCATTCGCTAGACGCAAGGATTTTGGTATTGCGAAGACCTCGCAAACAAGGTTTGCGGGGCAAGTAAAACGCATGGCGTTTTACTTTGAATTCGCAATACTAATTCTATTTTTTAGATTTTCTAAATTCTTAGCGCTAAACCAACACTTATTTATTTATCCTAACATAATATCTCCACATGGTCAGGTTATCAAAAAGTGCAAAAAAATTATTGGCCAGGACTGTTAGAACTATTAGGCGCGCGGATAACGGAGACCGCGGCAATTTTATCTTTTATAACAACCAAAGATTATTCACTCAAATACCTTATCATAATGGATTTTTTCATGCGTTGTACAAGCAAACAATGCGTAAAGGGAAAAAAAGACCGGTGTATGTGCTTGAGAAAGGAGTCGGAAAATGCCTAGCCGAGGACCTAAAAACTTTTGCGAGAAGAAATCTTGACCAAAAGGCCAGGCCAGTCCATTTAACTACAATAAGTGTGGGCAATAATTACACTAAAGCAATGAAAGAACACATAGATTCTCCATTAGTAGGGGTGGGATTAAGGCAACGACATAAGAGAAAATTCCACCTAATCTTTGATGCATATGATGAAGACTATCACTTACCAAAACAAATTGTGGCACACTCAATGCGCAAAACTATCTTGGATCTTGCTCCCGGCGGGGAGTACTTTACAATCCTTCCAGTAGCGTATATGCCCGGCGGAACCCAGTTCACGAGAGAAGAAAGCAAACAACTCCTCAGAAACCTCAGAGCCAGGTTCCCAAGAATAAATATTGAAACAAGAGAAATAGCACAGCGCTTTGAACACATGGAATACATTGACCTTGTTGTGCATATAACAAAGCCATAGGACTTCATTAATCTCTTGTCTTTTTCTTTAGCACCGCCCCAAAGTGGCGTAAGCACCAGGTTTTACTAAAACCTTATTCACTTTCTTTGGTCCCTCACACCCAAATATGAAAATACCCCGCACCCCCCGCTATTGCGGGCAAAAGAAGCGGTTTTTATTCTTTTATGTATTAGTATTTGTCATGAAAACCACACTATCAGCATATTTTGACTCGGCTAAGCGCAATTGCATGCTTTGCCACACATATAGAAACCTTAGACCAAGCGATTCGCAAAAAGAAATGGCGGTTCTTTCAACTAGAAAGGCAGTTGATGCACTAAAAGTTGCTTTCACTGCACTACGCGCGGAAGACGCTGAACTCACAAAACTTGAGCGAGTAAAAGCGGCTAAAGTACTTTGCCTTGATGCGCTTGATGCATGCGATACTTGCGACCGACAAAGACCAAGAATCAAAGAAATACTAATTGATATTAGGTAATTAAGGCTTTTTTATGGCTACAATCACACAGCTAGAGAACAGAATAAAAAAAGTTGAGGAAAGAAACTCGCGAGTTGAAACTGATAAGGCGTGGGAAGTAAGCTACACAAGAAGAGCACTGCTTGTTTTGTTCACTTACCTTGCCATTGGGATTTATCTAAACTATATTAACGTCCCAAGCCCTTGGCTTAACGCAATAGTCCCTTCGGTTGGATTTTTGCTCTCAACCCTTACACTCCCATTCTTCAAAAAGCAGTGGATTAAGTACTACTACAAAAAATAGGCTTTTGTGTAATAAATCTTTTCTGTGCAAAAAAAGTTACAAAAGTGCGTAAAACGTAGTTAATTTAAAGTTGAGCGCGTTCTACTTTTACTTTAAGTCCTATGCTGGCAGCAAGTGCTTTTTCACCGAGTTTAGTATTAGTCCCCCATACTTCTGCAATTTTCTTTCCTCTAATTGTTGATTTGGCTCCAACAAGACGGGCTGCTCTTCCAGCATAATCTGTCTTAAGTCCAAGCTTTTGAGCTTGCAAGTCCATTTGTGCAGCAACTAAGACTGATACAAACCGATCATAAGAACTAAGGGGCTTATTTGCCCTTGCTGTTGTGCGAAGTGTATTTTTGAGCCGATATTCAATGGTTCTGGCACTTGCTCTGAGACTTTTTCTAGCAGCCATGCGATTTCTGCGCATGAGGATTGTGGCTGGATTAGTCGGCCTAGGAGCCCTTCTCGCAAGGCTTCGAATTGAATTTGTGCCCATAATAGGAATTATATTGGTTGCCATAATATTTAATTCTTTTGTGAATGAAAAAACAGCGTATAAAACCAAAATTGTGTAATAAATTATATTTCTCATTTAATTATTACACAAAAATCCAGAAAATAGTTTCTTTAATAACCTTTTTTACCCAAGTTCAATTGAAGTGATTAAATGCTAATAGCGGGAATTGATGAAGCGGGAAGAGGACCAGCATTTGGGCCAATGACAATTGGAATCGCTGTAATGGAGAAAGAGAGCGAGAAGGAACTCAAAAGCCTTGGGGTAAAGGATTCAAAGCAAATACTTCCAAATAAACGAAAAGCGCTAATTGATGATATCAAAAAGCACTGCGTGGAATACAAAGTTCTAATTATTGAGCCAATTGAGATAAATGACTTGATGGCGCAATACTCGCTCAACGAGATTGAGGCAATAAAAATCGGGGAATTAATTAATGGACTCAAAAAGAAACCCGAAATTATTTACATTGATTCGCCTGATGCACTAAAAGGAGCGTTTGAGAAAAGAATTAGAAAATATTTGAACAAAGCACACACAAAAACAAAAATTGTTGCGGAAAACAAAGCGGATTCAAATTATGTTGTTGTTGGGGCGGCGAGTGTGCTTGCGAAAGTTAAACGCGACGATGAAATTGAAGCGATTAAGGAAAAATTCGGGGATATTGGGAGCGGTTACCCTGCGGACCCAAAGACACAAAAATTTTTGAAAGAATATGTTGAGGAACACAAAAAACTTCCCCCCTTCACAAGAATCTTTTGGAGCACCGCGACTAAAGCGCTTGAGGAAATTGGAACAAAACAACAAAAGTTATTCTGATTAAAAAACTATTCATTATTCTGAACAGATTGCTCTTCGTTTTGCTCCATTACTTTATTTACTTCAGAATTTATTGAAGACCTCAAGTCGCTTGCGCTTGGGGCGACTGGTTTATTTGCTTTCCCAAAATCTTTGCCAAAGTACTCAATGAATTTTGTTGTGGTTGAAAGAGAGAATGTTCTCCCTTTGGGCTCTTTTTTTATGAAACCTTCCGTGAGGAGCAACTTCAAGTGATCGTATGCTTTGTTGTTTCTTAACTGAATAACTAATGACTGGTTAATCGGCTGTTTGTATGCGATTAACGCGAGTGTTTTCATTACTCCTCGGTTAAACATGGTGTTCTGGGCGAAGTGCTGAACCTTCTCCTCGTATTCCTCTTTAACCCTCATCTGGTACCCCACTTGGGTCTCCGCTATCTCAAGCGCACTTTTTCTTGAATTATAAAAACTCATTAATTCCTGCATCATTGCTTTTGTTTCAAGTCTGGAGTTAATCTCAGCAATTGAGTTTAATTCCTCAAGTGTCAGGGGCTTTGGCGACATGAAGAGCGCCGCCTCAAGTATCTTCTCCTTTTCCATTCGATTCATAAAACCACTAACTTTGCCAGAAGTAGAAAGAGTTTAAAGTATTTAAAGATAGCTTTGAAGAGAGAAAAAAACTTAATTTATTATCAGTGGAAACAATTAAATTAAATGAGACAAATGTATATTTGTGATTAGATGCCAATTCGCCCCAATAAACCAATCATGTTCGCTTTGCCGCACACTAATGCTGAAGTAGAGAAAGCGCTGCCAAATTTTCGCAAGGCAATTGAGGGAAAAAAGCGCTTATTTGTTGAAATGGCTCATTTCGAACCTATTTCTAATTGGGGCGACTTTGCATTGTTTGTAAATGAGGCACACAAATTAGGCGTTGAGATTGTGTATCTTGATAAAAGCGAAAGGCAGGCAAGTAAACATCAGCGGTTAAGGGCTCCGCTCACTGAAATGCTATTTGACCAACTGCGTAATCATAAGTGGCCATTTTCTATAGCGTATCGTCGCTATCTAAATTTGGACCTGCGCGAAAAGAAATGGGAGAGAATGCTTAAGGGAACTACAAGCAGGGATGTCATTGTAATGCACACCGAGCATGCCAAAGCGATGATTCAAAGACTCAAAATACCACAATCCAACATAGCATTTTTTGCTCCGAGCAACGCGGGCGATTTTTCCGAACCTCGCAGGATGGCAAGCGAAGAACGCCGCCAAATTGAAGCGTTACGAATTGCAAAAAGGCTTGCTAAATCAAGAAACAGACTGAATTCAAAACAAAGAAGACTTAAGGCCAGAAGAATTCCTTAATTTATCTTATTCTTATTCAGAAAATATCTAAAGTATTTAAAATAACCTTTTTTTCAGTTAAGGCAAATAATAAAGTGTGTATTTTCCTTCACTGACCACAACCGCTTTCTTTGCACGTTTTTTTAGCGCCCGCCCAACGGCTGAATAAATTCCTGAAGAAGAAGGATTGTGTTTTGCCGATTCCTGCTTCTCCCAATTAACCAATGCGACTCTATGCTCGCCATTTCTTAGAACCGTTGTAATAACCCTATTTGCGAGGACGCTATACCAAGTACTTGAAATCTTTTCCCTAAATGCATGGCTTGTGGAGAGTTTCTCACCTTGCACAGATTCAATAGCGAGGCAATTAAGTTTTGGATTAAATGCAAGACCAAACCACCCCTGCAAGTTATCCCCGTGATAAATACCAACATCAAAATCTCCCTCATGGTGTTTTTCTTTTATTCTCACATTAATTCCTCTGCGTTCAACACCCTTGGCAAAATCAAAGAAACGACTTTTGAATTGAGGGGTTTTCCAAAACGCCCCATCCTTTACAATTTTTTCAATCGCTTTCTGATGCGGCGACAAATCAGGTTCAACCCCAATACCCCTTTTTCTTTTTCTGGAATAATTTTAGTCAGCAATCCCAGTGCGTCTGGCAAGGGCTTCGACACTAGCCCTTTTATCGGAAATCTCTCTAGTAAGAAAAGAATTTGCTTCAGAGCGTCGCTGCCTCTCAGCATTGACAAAATCAAATGGAAGGAATGCCTCAAGATTCTTCAACCGTTCCTGATTGTGCTTTAATGCACCTTCCAAAATTGCCACCCTTCTCCCTCTCTTTAATATGCCCCTCCTGACGGAAGCCTTAATGCGCTGACCCCTAATGAAGAACCTGCTTTAAAATATAAAATACTTCCTAAAAGGTTAAGGGAAGTTAAAAGCATTTAAGGTTTCCATTCAATGCCCAAATATCGGCAAATCCCAATACAATTATACTTGTGAGTAATTCTCTTCAGGGCTTCTTCGGCGCTAAGCCAAATTGCTTCGTGCCTGTTCTTTTCTTCATCAGAAACAACTTCCCTCTCATCGCTAGTAAGCTCAAGTAGCATCGGCTGATCTATTCTGTGCCTCCAAAGGTTTTTGTGGTCAGCAAAAAAGTGGGACTCAATTAACCCGCCAAGTTTTCTAACCGCCTTAGCCCGATAACCCGTCTCCTCAAGCACTTCCCTCTCCGCGGCTTCTTCAGGAGATTCATCACCATCAATTCCGCCAACACAAGGCGAAATCCAGTCGAACTCTTTCCACTTTAACAATAGAAACTTTTTATCGCTCTTTCGCTGAACCACGGCAGAAATTGTTTTTCTCTTCTCCGCGCCCTCATGAGGTTCGCCAAAAACAAGCACTTCAGAATCAGATTTACTTGACATAAGAATCTATTATTCTGCAATAATTATTCAATCAACAGCGCTGGTTTTCCAGGGAACGCATTCTTCGCTTTAACTTCTTTTGAATCCTCTGCCTTAATTATTTCAACAGAGCCAAATTCTTTTTCAAGCGCTGGTTTTGCTTCGTTAAGAACAACAACCTCATCAAATTTAGCAAGTCCGCTAGTTTCAGCCAAGCGATTCATCGCGGTTTTGAGGAAAACCGGTACTTCTGCGCCGTGCTTCTTCATTTCTGCATCCGCCATTAATGCCTTCATCGCCGCGCCAAAGTCAGGACGCTCTTTGCACGCAACTTGAACAATACCAAGCGCTTTCCATTTCCATTCTGGCGCAACAAACAATTTTACTTTTGAGATCTTCTCGAGTTTTGCGAGTTGTTTTACTCTAATAATATCAGAGCGAAGGGACTCAATTACCAAATCAATTTTCTCAAGCTGCACATCAATTAATTTCTCATCAAACTTCGGCCACTGGGTGATTGAAATAAATGTTTTGTTTCCAAGGGAATGCCAAATCTCTTCCGCCATGTGCGGGCAAAATGGAGAAACAATTTTTAGGAGAGTTTCAAATGAATCCTTTGGAACAATTTCAAGCGAATCCAAGTAATTCAAAAAATCCGAAATCTCAATAATTGATTTTGGATAATCAAATGTTTCAATATTCTTTCCGGCTTCCTTAATCGCCATGTTTAATTTGCTAATTGTTTTTTTATCAGATTTAATCGCCTTAACTTTCTCCGCAACCCTAAAGAAACGGTTAATTATTCTGCTTGAGCCGTCAATTCCCTCATCACTCCACTCCATTTGTTTATCTGGCGAAGAGACAAACATGAGGAATAATCTTGCGGTGTCAATTCCATATTTAGCTGAAATGTCCGTTTGGAAAATTACATTTCCTTTTGATTTTGACATTTTTGCGCCATCTTTGTAAACAATTCCCTGATTGAAGAGTTTCTGGAAGGGCTCGTCAAATTTAATATAGCCAAAGTCCTTGAGAACTTTAACAAAAAATCTTGCGTAAATTAAGTGCATTACCGCATGCTCCGCTCCGCCAATGTATTGGTCCACAGGCATCCAATAATTTACTTTCTTTTCATCAAATGGCTTTGATTTGTTTTTATTATCGCAGTATCTTAGGAAGTACCATGAAGAATCAACAAACCCGCCCATTGTATCAGTTTCTCTTTTCGCTTTTCCTTTGCACTTAGGGCACTTTGTGTTAACAAATTCTTCACTTGTGGCAAGGGGATTTCCAGTAACTTTGAAATTAACTTTCTCTGGCAAAAGAACAGGAAGCTCTTTTTCAGGAGCCGCGACAACCCCGCACTTATCACAATAAACAACCGGAATTGGGGTGCCCCAGTAACGCTGGCGGGAAATCATCCAATCTCTAATGCTATAAGTAACTGTCTCTTTTGCGTACTTGTTTTTTGCCATCCATTTGCCCATAGTTTTCTTTGCTTCAGGAACTGATTCGCCTGAGAACTGCGCTGAGCGGAACATATATCCCTGCCCATCATAACTAAATGGAACTTTCTCATTGCCTTTTGAAAGAACATAATTTCCCGCGGAGATTTCAAAGCCCATATTCTCCATTTCTTCAGCACTTAGTTTAAGCGCAGAGCCGGCAACCGCCATTTTGCCAAAACCCTTTTCATAAAAGTAAGTGTAAGTTAACTGCCTCAAAACAGCACCCTCATTTAACTTTCTTCCCTCAAATGAAGAATCAATTTCAACTTTCACATTAATATTCTCTTTGCCATTTGTTTCAACAGAAACCGAACCAATTCTCTTTTCCTTATATTCCCCATTGTAAGACCAGCTCGACATCTGAATTTCATTCAAGCCAGGATGAATTACATCAAAAACTTCTTTGCCGCCAGATTTTGATTTTGAAACTAATTTATTCGGGAACAATACTTCCACCAGGGGGATGTTATGAGTTTTAGCAAAATCATAATCTCTTTGGTCATGGCAGGAAGCTTTTACTATTCCAGTTCCAAAGTCCATTAGCGCAAAGTCCGCAATATAAATCGGCAAATCTCTTCCGCTGCAAAAATCCTTTGCGTATCTTCCAGTGAAATAACCTTCCTTTGCTGATTCCGGAGTAAATACTCCTGAGAGTTTTTTCTTTGAAACCTCTTTTGCGAATTCTTTAGCACCCGACTCATACTTTGTTCCCTTCACAAGATCATTAATCAAAGGGTGCTCGGGAGCAATTGCAATAAAAATCTCAGCGTATGACGTGTGGTGGTGTGTAGTAAAAGTGGACAAAGTTAAATTCAAATCATTTACTTTGTAATACTGCATGTATCCTTCTTTTCGCCCAATCCAATTCCTCTGCATTGTTTTTATTTTCTCGGGCCACTCAATCTTATCCAAATCGGCGAGCAATCTGTCCGCATAATCTGTAATTTTTAAAAACCACTGCTCCATGTCTCGTTTTATTACTTCATTATTGCATCTCCAGCACTTGCCCCCTTCGGCTTCTTCATTCGCAAGAACTGATTGACATGTCTCGCACCAATTAACTGGAGCTTTTTTTCGATATGCTAATCCTTTCTCAAGCATTTTCAAAAAAAAGAATTGGTTCCACTTGTAATAATCCGGCTCGTGGCTTGCGAGGGTTCGACTCCAGTCATAACTATTTCCGAGAGCCTTTTGGTAGCCCATTATTTTTTCCATGGACTCTTCAGTGTAAATTCTTGGATGAATCCCTTCTTTTTTTGCAGCGGTTTCCGCAGGAAGACCGAATGAATCATAACCCATTGGGTAAAGGACACTAAAGTCGCTCATTCTTTTGAAGCGTGCAAAAACATCCCCAATAACATAATTTCTTACGTGCCCAACGTGCAAAAAGCTCGCGCTTGGATAAGGATACATTTCAAGAACATAGCACTTCTTTTTCTTAGAATCCTCTTTCGCCTCAAAAATATTCTCTTTCTCCCATGCGGTCTGCCACTTCTTCTCAACCTCAAGCCAAAAAGTGCCGCTCTTATTATCCATACTTAATCCGTACAGAAGTCACCAAGGAAAGAATTTTTAAGGGTTTATTGGCGCTAGTTTTGCTTAAACGCATAAGAATAAATAATTCCAACCCCCATTTGTATGCATGTTTAGGCGCTTTGACACAAAGAAACGACAGAGGCTCAACAAAATTCTCTGGGACGGATACCACAAATTTTCTGAGGACACAATGCAAAGGCACAATATTGATCCAAATAAAGTAAGGCTTGAAACATGGTTAAGGGAAAAGGCACGGGCAAATTCTCTTGCAAGGTTTGGAGAGAAGGAGAGCGTAAGAAGAAAAGACCATTTGGAACTAATTAAACAAGGCAGAAAAAAGGATAGGCGGGAGAGAACTTACGAAATGTATGGTGAATGGGAAATCAGCTTTGACGCGGGGTTAAGGAGATTAAACAAGTTTTATGGAATAAACTTATTGAATTTAATTCGCAGTGAAAAAGCCGGCAAAAGAAATTTTAGAATACTTGAAATCGGCACAGGAATTGGGAAAGCGGCAAAAGAAATTGTCAAGGCTCTTCCCGGGGTGCGCTATACCGCAACAGGACTTGCCAGAGTGCCCGAATGGAAAAGATGGGGCGGCTCAAAAAAAATTAAATGGAAAGTACTTCACTCACTTCAGTTAGAGAGAAAAATAAAACCAAATTCAGTGGATTTTATTCACTCAAACCTCGGAATTTCTTATAATACCCCGGGGGACTTAACTAAAACCCTGCAACAATGCCACACAATTTTGCGGAAAGGAGGCAAAATACTCTTCACAAGCGAAAACCGCACAATAATTCCCCGCGGTTTTAAGAAAATATCATACCGCCGGCCGGCAAATGAATTTGACGGCGGGGATTACATCCAACATATTTATTTGCTCGAAAAGATATAAGGCATATCACAACACTGCACAAAAACAAACCGCCAAGAAACCCTTAAATACCAAAAAGGAGTATTTCTGGCATGAATGAGAAGGCGCCGGGCGTAGTTTTTGCAGCCTGCGCGGCAGTAATGATAATTATAGCAGCATACTTTTTCTCAATTACCCAAATCACAATTGAGCAATTTCTTACAATTAACACAATCCCGCTCCTTAAAGAAATTCTTACAATCAACTTCGCCGCGTTTTTATTATGCGCTTCGTTCGCGATCGGATTCATCCTCGCGATTGGGAAAAAATATTTATTTAAGTACGCAATGGTGTTTGCTTTAGTTGGAGCGCTCATTGGAATCGCTGGTTCGTTAATTTTGTTCCCGCAATTAGTTGATTTCTTTGTCCCAATAGCAATACTACTCGTAGCAATACCAATAAGCTTGAGAAATCTTTTGGCGCGTGAAAAAGAATTAAAATACATGGCGGTTATGCGTTCCGGCGCGGGGGCTACCGGGAGAATTGTTTTAATTATTTGCGCAGGATTTTTTCTTTACTTAATATTTTTTACCCTTGCGAACACTCAAAAGTATGAAGATAATTTTGTCCCAGAACTGCTTTCATACACTATAGGCGACGGGCCAGTGTTAAGCGACCAATTTAATGCCAGCCTTGCAAACGCAATGTCAATTCAGCAGCAGCAAACAATAACACAAATTCAATCCCTTGATTCAGTAAAGAATTTGCAGGCAAAAGGCGATTCGGATGGATTAGCACTTATCTCCCAACTTGATGCAACAAAAGCCTATGTCACTTCACAGGATTATAAAACCAAGGTAATGAATAGTTTAAAGAACCAAAAAGTTGATTTGGGAGAGGGCGTAATGAAGCAGATGCCAATGCTACAGCTCTTTGCCAAGTATGCATGGATTCTCTACCCAATCGCGGCACTCGTTATGACATTATTTGTGGGAAATTTAGTTGTGCGCAATTTAGGCGCGGGAATTTACTTCATTTTGATGCGCATCTTTTGCAGAACAAAGGAACATGCGGATAAAACCGAAGAAAATAAGTAAAGTTAAAAAGCCCGAAAGGAAGGAATAATACTATGGACCATAATGTAGTGCTTGATGAGAAGAGCTTCAAAGCTCTTTCTGCTGATTCAAGGGTGAGCATACTAAAGAACCTCACTGACAGGAGAAGAACCCTAACCGAGCTTAGCCAAAAACTTGACCTCGGGAGTTCTACAATTAAGGAGCACTGTGAAATACTTGTTGGCGCAGATTTAATTAAGCAAGTGGATGAGGGAAGGAAATGGAAATATTATGAACTCACAAAAAAAGGAAGACAATTAATACAGCCGAATCTTTTTGATGAAGTAAAGGTACTCATAATGCTCTGCGCGGGAGTATTTGTTGTCGGCGGATTTATTTTTATTTTTCTTCAATCAGCATCAATACAAAGTGCTTCGCTTTCAATGGGCACTTCAGACAATACACTGCTAAAAAGCATGTCCACGCAGGCAAATGAACAAGTCGCAGCAGGGGCAGTTAGTGCCCCAATAAGAGATTCTTTGCAATTATCACAAGGAATAAGCATTGAGTCATTTGCAATTGCGGTACTCGTTGCACTTGTTGCGGGCATAATAATAGGCTGGTTCTTTACCCGAAGAAAATAATTAGATTTTTTTGCTTCAGCAAAAACTTTACTTAATAAAAAGCATTACCGCTAACGCAAGAATTACTATAAGCTCAATAATAATCAGAACCACAAGAATCCCGCCGAAGGTTTCAAAGAACCCTCCGCGAAGCCCCAAAAATGGTTTCTCAACAATTGATGCATCACCCTCAATGCGCTTCTCAAAGACAGTTGTTTTTGTCTCAACTAAGGGCTCCTTCTTTGCAACATCAACAAGATTTGGAACTTTCCCCTTTTTCTTAACTTTTGTTTTCTTTTTCTTTGAACCTTTTTTCTGCTTTGATTCAGTAACAGTTTCCTCAATAATAACCTCTTCGCCAGGAGTTGAATAACCAGTATCAGAATAAGTTTCTTCCGAATAATTTTCACCAATCTGCCGCTTATCCTTCGCAAGAGAATCCGCCAGTGATGCGGCTTCAGCAAAAGAGCTTTTCTTCTTTTTTGATTTAATTGGCATAATATAGAGTACGCCCAAAGGGGGTTATATACTTTGCCATTTGGTCCGAGCAATTAAGGCAAAAAGGAATGAATAAAAAGACCACGCATTCCACTTCATACGTGATTAGCTAGTGTCTACTTATGATGTCGCAATTATCGGTTCTGGACCAGCCGGGCTAACAGCGGCAATTTACTGCGCAAGATACGGACTAAAAACCGCGGTTATTGAGAAAGGAATTGTTGGAGGAACAGTTACTTGGGCGAACAGCATACAAAATTACCCAGGATTCATTGATATTAACGGCATGGAGTTAATGGGAAAAATACAGGAACAAGCACAAAAAGCGGGCGCGGAAATAATTTATGATTCAGTAAGTGCGATTAAGGAAAAAGGGAAGGAAAAAGAAATTATGATGCAGGAAAAAACTAGTACAGCAAAAGCGATTATTGTAGCGGTTGGAGCTTCAAGCAAATGGCTTGGGGTCAAAGGAGAAAAGGAATTTTTGAATAAAGGAGTGCACTTTTGCGCTACATGCGACGGACCAATGTACAACGGCAAAGAAGTCGCGGTAATTGGTTCTGATAATCGCGCTGCGGAAGAAGCAATCTACCTGGCAGGGGTTACAAAAAAAGTTTATTTAATCTCCTCAAAAAAAGAACTTACCGCAGAGAGCGCAAAACAAAAAACCCTCAAAGAAAAGGGAGTGCAAATAATGCTTGAAACAAATGTTATTGGATTTTTGGGCGCAAAAATGCTTGAGAAAATACTAATAAAGCAAAAAGGAAAGGAAAGCGCGCTTATAGCATCCGGCGCGTTTATTTACATCGGCTCAGACCCAAATACTTCATTTGTAAATGTTGCGAAGGATAAAGAGGGAAGAATTATTGTTAATGATAAAATGGAAACGAGTATTAAAGGAATATTCTCAGCAGGGGACTGCATAAAAAAAGAATTAAAGCAAATCGCCACCTGCATCGGCGAAGGCGCAAGCGCCGCACACTCTGCTGCGAAATTTGTTCAGGAAAAGGACAGTTATTAGCTCAAGTTCTAGCCGCAACAAAATCATTTTGTTTTGCGTCAAAATCAATTCTTACTCCGCGGAGCATTCTTTCTACTCTTGGGGAAGCAATAACGCTAACACTTTTTGACTTGGCATTCGCCTCAATCACAATATCTTCTTTTTCTTTCTTATCCATCGCCTCAAAATCAAATTCCCCAAACACCTGCACAAGGCGAGCGAATTTCTTTTTTGGCTTTGATTTTGATAAACGCTTGTCAAGTTCTAAAACAGATTTTTCTGTAAAAGCAACCTTTGGCAATTTCTCATACTCTAAAATTCTTTTATTTGCGTTCTTCACCAAATCATCAACATCTTTCTTGCTCATCCCGTGCGCCCTGCAACCTTCTTCAATTGATTCGTAAGCGGAAACATGGCAGCCAATGCAGTGAAGCCCGGCAGCAGCTAAAACAGGAGCGATTTCGGGATGTTTATCAATAACCCCGCCAAGCGTATCAGTTTTATTTATTCCAATTATTTTCTTCTCAGTATTATTAACCAAAAGCACCACCAATAAATGAAGGTTAATTCATATGTGTTTATAAATCATTCTAAGGAGGCGCACAAAGCGCCGGAATAATAAGCACAACTACTTAATTTGCTTTATTTTATCAAGAATCTCATTCTTTTCGCGCCTATTTGTGTAGGTTTGCCCAAATCGCACAAGAATCCAATTTAATTCACCCCAATAATTCTGCGGGAAGAGTGATTTGAGATCCGTCTCTATTTTCTCCTGCTCAATGCGCCTTGTCCAGCATAAATAGCGGGAACAATAAGTAACATGTGTATCAACCCCAATTGTGTTATGCCCCACTTCCGCAAGGAAAACATTTGCGGTTTTTCGCCCCACCCCTGGAAGCTCAATAAGTTTCTCAAAATCGTGAGGAACCGTGGAATTATATTCGCCAACAAGTATTCTTGCGAGCTTACTTACGTTTCTTGATTTTGTTTTATAAAAATTAACGGGACGAATTATTTTGGCAATTGCAGAAGGAGATGCTTTGCTTAAACTTTTCACTGAAGAATACTTCAAAAACAATTCTTCCGCAACAGGAATTGTCTTCTTATCAGTAGTTCTTGCGCTCATTAGGGTCGCAACAAGTATTTTCCATTCCTCATCCCACCCGTCAGCAGCGAGGCGATGCGAAGAAGAAAGCTTTTTTAGGGCGAGGAGCTGTTTTACCGCAATTTGCTGTTTTTTTAATGAATTTTCCATAAATGATGCCAAAAATACATTAATACAAACTAAATTTTACTTAAACTCGAGCAATTTTCTCTGAAGGCCCGTGTTCTCATCAAAGTTTGAGACCCTCACGCCCACTCTCCGCACGTTTGAGAACGCTTCATTCAAATAATCCTTAAGCAAGGTGTACTCCATTTCCTTTAATTCATCCAATGAAGCAATGGGCTGCTCTTTTGTCCTGGATTTTGTGACTGTATCCATCCGCTCTGTGACAATAATTAACGAAACAGTTTTGAATTTCTTTTTTAATTCAACGAGTTTTTTATAAAGCATTTCCGCAAGAAAATCAATATTTTGGCGGATGAATTCAAAATCACGCGAATCCTGCTTCATTGTAATCATCCTTGAGAGCTGCTGCTTCTCCCTATTTGGCTCAATCTCCCGCAAATCATTTCCAAAGACGAATTCAAAGAATTTTACCCCGTTTCCTTCCCCAAACCACTCAACAAAATCCTTTTTTTCGAATCTGCGCGCGTCGGAAACTAGCTGAACACCATGCTTCTTGAAAACTCCTTCAGTTTTTGGACCCACCCCAAACAGAGATGATATTTTTTGCTTTGAAATAAATGAATCCACTCGCTCTGGCCGAACTGAGTAGAACCCGTCAGGCTTTTTTGCCGAAGCAGCCATTTTCGCGATTAATTTATTCGGACCAACCCCAACAGAACATGTAAGTCCAAGCTCTGACTTTATTCTCTGCTTTATTTTCTTCGCGTTCTCCTCCGCCTTCTCAAAATCCGAGGCGTTGGTTAAATCAAAATAAGCTTCATCAATTGAAACCTGCTCCACTTTCTCGCAGAAAAAATCAACTATCTCAAATACCTTCTGGGAAAGTTCCTCATAATATGGTTTATCAGCGTTAATGAAAACACTATCGGGGCTTGCGAGTTTCTTTGCTAGGGAAAGAGGCATACCTGAGCGAATCTTTTGCGCCCTTGCTTCATAATTAGCGGTTGCTATCGCACCTGAATTCTCGCGAAGCGAAGGCATCACTATAATCACAGGCTTTCCTCTAATCTCCGGTTTTCGCAGGATTTCGCACTGCGCATAAAAGTAATCCAAATCCAAAAGACCAATTATTTTCTGCATAAACAAATTCCCTAGATAAGGAATTATAACCATTACTGGGAAGTAAATTTCATGTGAATAAGAAGAATAAAGAGGCGCTTGTGAAAGAGCTCTATGAAAAATATCCTTATCCTGCAAGGAAGGATATTACAAAAGAGGGTGTAATTTACTTTGCTAAATGGGCGGCGGATTCATTTGGCTCTGATGCAACTTATTGGAAAGGAAAAGAAATACTTGAACTTGGGTGCGGAACAGGGGAACTCGCATGCGGGCTTGCGTTAAGCGGAGCGAGGGTTATAGCAGTTGATTTTAGCTCAAGCTCAATAAAGCATGCTAAAGCACTTGCAAAGAGACTTGGGGCGAGCGGGAAAGTTAATTTTCAGTGCAAAAGTATTCTGGAACTTAAAACTAATGAGTTTGATAAAAAGTTTGATGCTGTTATTGCGCTTGGTTCATTACACCATACAATTGACGCGCGAAAAGGATTTGAAATTGCATGCAGCAATTTGATGCATGACGGGGTTATTGTTATTGGAATGTACAATAAGTACGCGCGATTTCGCCACCGCGTCAGAAGATTATTGCTTTGGGCTTTTTGCGGAGCAAATATTGAGAAAAGAATCTCTTTTGGAGAAAAATACTTCGCGAATAATGAGAAAGCGGGCAGAGCGTGGCTTGCGGATAAGTACGGACAAGTACATGAGAGTTACCACAGTGTTTCTGAAGTAAAAAAATGGTTTAGGGAAGAGGGTATTGAGTTTATTTCTTCAAAGCCAAAGCTTACAACGCCGCGCATTGGAGAAATTAAGTGGCTTATTGAAGAGAAAGGAGCTTTTTTTGTTATGTGTGGGACTAAGAAAATCTAATCAAAGCAATTACTCAATATACCCGCCTTTTTGCATATTCCATAGCCCTTTGTAAATTCCTTTCTGATTTATGAGTTCGTTATGTTTCCCGCTCTGAACAATTCTTCCCTTGTCAAGAACAATTATTTTGTTAGCTTCCATTATAGTGGATAATCTATGCGCGATTATTATTGTTGTTTTATTTTTCATAAGCAAATTAAGCGCCTCTTTAATCTGGGACTCGGTTTTTGAGTCAAGCGAGGAGGTCGCCTCATCAAGCACTAAAACTTTTTTCTTTGCTAAAATGGCTCTTGCTATTGAAAGTCTCTGTTTTTCCCCGCCGGAGAGCTTTATCCCTCTCTCCCCGACAAAAGTATTTTCTTTTTCAGGCAATCCAATAACAAAATCATAAAGCTGCGCGGCTTTGAGCGCACTAATTACCTCGCTTCTTGGAGCTTTCGGATTTGCAAACACAACATTGTTGTAAATTGTGTCATTAAACAAAATGCATTCCTGCGGAACGATGCTTAATTCAGAGCGCAGCGATTCCTGCTTTACGCCAGAAATATTCTTCCCATCAATAAAAATGCTTCCTGCATTGAGGTCGTAGAGGCGATAAAGAAGCTTAATGAGAGTTGTTTTTCCGGAGCCGGAATAACCAACAATCGCTACCTTATCATTTGGATTAACTTTTAGACTGAAATTATTTATTACTTCTTTCTTGTGGTAAGTAAATGAAACAGCATTAAATTCAATCTTGCCTTTGCTTATCTTCAGCGCGGGGGCGTTTACTTTATCCACAACATCCTTCTTCAAGTCGCCGTACTGGGTAAGCGAATGAAAATCCGCAAGGGATTGGTAAAATCTTCTCATGCCCCAAATAAATATGCCAAGCGGCTCGGCAACATTAAGATAAACTGTGTAAATGAAAGCGATTGTTCCAATTGAAATTTCGCCGTTAAGAAATTTTATTAAAGGGAAGTAAAGCAGAAGCATAATCCCTGCTCCAATAATAAAAGTCTGGCCCGCTTCTGTCCAGCGGTCAAAATCCCAGTTCTTTATGAACCCGCCCTTGGTTTTTGACGCAAAATCAACAAACAAAGAGGAAGTTCTATTTTCCTTTCCAAAATATTTAATTGTGTCAATATTTGTAAATACATCACTCACAAATGCCTTCTCAGAATCCTCCGCATTATTGAGCGCGACCCTTGCTTTTTGCTGCGCGCGAAGGAAAAATAAAACATAGAAAATAAACGCGAACATTACAACAATAAGCATTACCGCTGAAACCAAATCAAAGAACGCAACTGAGATGAAGACAACAATCATTTGGATTATTAAAGTAAAAATCCCGATGCTGATGAAATCTGTTATTCCCTCAATTGAGCCCGCGCCCCTTGTCATTCGGGCAATTAAACTTCCAGTTCTGTGTGTTGTGTGAAATTTGTATGAAAGCCCTACAATATGCCCGAAAAACTTTTTCTTCAAGTCAAGCATCATGCTTCCTTCGGCGCGGTTAATGAAGTGAAGTCTCAGCCAATTTGAGGCGGCTTTTGTTACAAATACCCCTATAAATGCCAGCGCAAGAGAGAGAATTAATTCAATGAACTGCGCTTTTGTGACGCCCCCCGCGACAAAATTCGCGCCCTCATCAAGAAGAATTTTAAAAACAAACTTCTCCCCAACTGTTGCAAGACTCATTAGGAGAACAAAAAAAGCAATTAAACCGAAAAATAGCGCATAGGGCCTTGCGACTTTGAAGTACTCTGCCAAGTCCTTCTTCATGTCAAACATTACCACTTGATCATCTTTAGACACTAATTATCACTCACAGATAAGCGATAAATAGATTTAATATTGTAAGGGTAAAATAGAATCCGCTGATATGATTACTGATTAGAAGGATGCTTTCGCTCCGCCAGAAGGTTTAAAAAAACAGCCTAAGAGTAAGTCCTAACTCAAACTGGGGTGGAAGTATGTCAAAAGTAATTGTGTATTCAACAAGCACTTGCCCTTACTGTGTAATGGCAAAGAACTGGCTTAAAGAAAAGAAAGTGGAATTTGAGGATGTTAATGTTGGAATTAATCAGGAGCGGGCAAGAGAAATGATTGATAAGAGCGGACAGATGGGTGTTCCTGTAATTGATATTGACGGCGCCGTTATAATCGGATTTGACAGGCCGAAGATGGAAACGGAACTCAAAAAAAAGAAACTTGTGAAGTAAATTTGTGAATTAATTATCTCGCAAGTTAATTAAAGCAACTCAGCAGGTGGTGTGAATTAGCGCACTCACCCGCACATTTCTTTTTAATTTCTCGTTTAACAAATCGATCGCCTGCGGGGAAAGCATCATAATAAGTGCGGTTCTCTGCTTTAGGATTGATTCTGCCTCAGGAGTAAGTTTTATCATTCCGCTAAAACCCGTTCCAATTATTACTTCCTCTGGATTACCTTTGAGCAGAAGTTTTGCCTCAACTTCATCGACAACATGACTTGTTTCATACTTTGTCCTTATGCGGTTATAATCCCTCTCAACAACTTTTCCTTCGGCAAAAATTATGTCGCGGAGGGAAGAGCCATCAAACGACAATTTGCCCCATTCAATCTTAAACTTCTCAATTTTTTCTTTCATGTATACCGCCAAATATTAAATCAAATGCTTATCGGCAAAAAAAGCGTGGTATATTAGTGAAATGAAAATAATAATTCCCAAGAACACCCACCACTGGCGGTTTGGATTTAAATCAATTAAGCCAAGCGTTTTAAGAACAACCGCCATCCCAAGAACTAGCAGCCAAGCCAAAATTCCCCAAAAGAGTGCTCTCTTCCACCAAACGCCGTTAAACATTACTCTGCTACGATGATGAGAACTTGCATCTTCTTCGCCAGGCATTGAATCAGCATTCTCGTCAAACTCTCCCTCTTCGCCCTCAAGCGCTTGCCCTTCCACGCCAGCATCCTCTTCAAAATTTTCTTCCCCGCTAAGCGCACCCTCTCCTTCCATTTCCCCGGCAGACATTTCGTCCTGCTCGGTGAGACCCTCATCATTAAATTCTTCCTGCCCCTCTTCAGCGGCAATTTCTTCCTGAATTTTTCTCTTTGAATATCTGCTCTTTCTCGAATCAAGTTTCTTTCCATTCTCACGGAAGCCGTACTTCTGAGGAGGAGGCGAAACTCTGCCCCTATCGCCCGCATTAATATAAACAGGTTTTTCAACAATGTAAGTTTTTACGCGCACTGTTTCCTTCGCTATAGGACGCTGCTCCGGCAACACATCCTTTAATCTCTGAAAAAACCCCATCTCTTTTGTGGATAATTTCTTTTCGGCAGCGAAACGCTTTTTTTTCTTAATAGAAACTGATTTCTTCTTGCCCATCAGGAATTAGTAGGAAAAAAGAAGTATTTAATATTACCTATCACGAACCTGAATTTACTTTTCCCGAACAGAATTCCTAATTCGCTCGCTATGAGTCATTTTTATGGAAGTTGTATTAATCTTATTTTTTTCTATTATTCCTCTAATACGCTCACTAGTGAGATTAGTACCCAAGTGCTCCGCCATATAATGTGCGACATCTTCTGTAGAACCAAAACGGGCGATACTCTCGCGGTCAATTTTCTCCTTAAGCACTACAAGCGCTCTTCTTACCTTTCCTAAATCTGCCTTGTGTCTTACAAGCGCCGCCCGCCTAACCTTAGCAAGCCCCCTTAATTCACCCTCCCTCCTTTTGCACTTATTTATTGGAGCAAGCTTTTTCTTTAAGATTTGTTTTTTTTGTCTAAGCGCAGTCCTTTGCGGCTTAAACTCAAAATTTCTCCGAATTGTAGACTTAACTAAATTCGTTGCGGGAGTCGGCAGTACTACTAAGCTTTTGCCGCGCCGAGAAACTGTCTGGGCGAATGTGGGGTGCGCCGGCTGATGAAACTTTGGAAACCTCGGAGTCATAAAAACCACATATTTAACTTTTGCCTTTTAATCTCGAGCGTCTAAGTGCTTCACTATTGGAACCCCTTAGTCCTGAAAGATTAATTTTTTCAGTTTCTATTAATCCCCTGATTCGTACAGAATTTAATTTCAGGCCAGGGTATTTTTCAAGATGCCAGGCAATAGATTCCATTGAAGTAAAAGGTTTTACTCGCCCTGCAGCAATTTTCTTTTTCAACTCAGCAAGCGCCGTATTTAATCTATTCAAATCCGCTTTACGTTTTTGTGCAGCAATCGTTAAGGGTGCTCTTGATCCTTTTGCGGCGCCTTTAGTTTGAGTATGCTTATTGTTTCCATCCCCGGATTTTTTTGCCTGCTCTTCTCTTTCCCTCTGGCGCAAAATTCTTGTTGCTTTAAGCCACCTGCCTTTTCTAGCCATTGACCTAAATAATTTCGTAACCGCAGAAGAGCCAAAGATTCTGGTTTTAGGTTCAGAGACGGGACTAAACGTGGGATTTTTTGGAGGATGAAATTCTGGAAACTTTAGACCCACAAAAATCACTCCGCCTTTGCTGAATCTATACCCTCAAGCAATTTAACAAATATCTCGCCGAAGAATTCATTTTGATACGCGAGAATTTTTCCATTATTCATTAAAAATAAAACTGGGATAAATGTTTCAACAACCGCATCAACTTCGCTTGAGCCGGCGAGTTCTTTGAATAAAACAATTCCTTGCGAATCTGCTTTTTGCTTTATCAAATCAAATACTTCCTTTATTTTTTCCTCAATTGAGGAGGAATCAAAATTAATCTCCATCCGGGGAATATTTCTTGCGGCTTTGTTCTTAGGGGTTGTGCGTTGAATAATATCTTCAATGCTTGAAACGAGCTCATCAAGAGTAATCCTTCCTTCTCTTGCCATTCTATTACTCAATAAATCCGGAATCTCTTGGAGCATTAGCGCCCTCTGTTCGGGGGAAAGCATTATTCTTCCTTTCTCTTCATCATCAAGAGAACTAAGGCGCAAATATTTTGATTTTGTTTTTACTAAAATCGCGCACGCTAAGATGGCATTGGCTGGGACGCGCAAATTATTTCCCTCGAGGTCATTAATTTTTTTTAAGTATTTCTCCGCAAGCTCCACAACATCAATATTCCACGGATCCATTTTCTCGGTTTCAACTAAGTCAAGAAGAATTGTTTTCCACGCGGGCTGGTCAATTAAATCAACTAAATCCATTTTTGAGTAATCACGCTCAAAAGCCGCTTCCTCTTGTGGCACTGCCCCCTGCTCCGCTGCTTGGATTTCTTCAGCTTCATGCACATTAGCATTAACAACAGTATGAACAATTTCAGCCTGTTTTTTTTCTGACACGGGCATCGATTTCTTTGCTTTTTTCTTCTTGCTCTTAGGCATGCTAATAGTAAGCCTCCCTGACTTTTTAATTCTTATTAAGACGCGAAAAACCAACACAAAGCTTCGTTACCCCACAAAGAAGCTTTAAATATATGAAAATGCTCACTATAATAGAAAAAAGGTGAGTATGTGGAGAGAGTAAAGACAGGAATCCCAGGGCTTGATGAACTCATCAGCGGAGGAATACCAAAGGGAAGCAATGTTTTAGTTGCCGGCGGACCCGGAACAGGAAAAACAATTCTTGCAACACAGTACTTATACAATGGCGGACTCCAGTACGGCGAACCAGGATTATTTGTCACACTTGAGGGAAATGTACGCGATATTGCGTGGAACATGGAGAGCTTTCAGTGGGATATAAAGGCTTTACAAGACCAGGGAATGTTTAACATTTACAGGTTAAGCATGGAATTCATGAAGGACAGGGCTAGAGCAGAGGAGAAACTCAATGAACAGCTTGATGAAATCGCAAAAGAAGTTGAATCAATTAATGCCAAAAGACTCGTAATTGACTCCACAACTGTGTTTGGTGCGTACATGGAATCGAGCATGCTAAGAACAACTTTGTTTAAACTAACAGACAGACTCAAAACATTCGGATGCACTACATTACTCACATCAGAAACACAATCAAACAAAAATGTTTACTCCGCATTTGGAGTGGAAGAGTTTGTTGTTGATGGTGTGCTTGCATTATACTTCAGCCCCCCAAATAGAAGCATATTTGTTAGAAAGATGCGCGGAACAACACATGACAAGAACCCGCACCCACTCGAAATAACTCCAAAGGGAATCGTTGTAAACCCAAGGGACAGCATCATTTGGGATGCGATTAAGTAAATCAATAACCAAATTTTCTTTCGTACTTCTTGTGGGAAAACCATTCAAGAATTACCGACAATATTTCCACTTGATTTTCTTTTATTGTATAAATTAATCTCCACCCGTTAGGCAAATCATATTTCCACAAGTTAGTCGTATTAAATTCCTTAACATATTCCCTTGGCCAGAGTTTTCTGGGAATTTTTATGAACTCGCGGGGATTGCTCTTCAAGTCTCCAATAGCCCGCAAAATGAAAGAATGCAGTTCCTTATCCTCATGCGTTCCAAGCAATAACTTATCAAATTCTGTCTGAAGAGTAGGATTAGCAAAAATTACATTCATTTGTTTTTTTGATACCAAATAAACCATGATCAATGGAGAAAAATCTTGGTTTAAAAATCTGTGGCATTCTTTGGCAATTGTCGAAATGATTAGTACTTTCTTAACCCCTTGTGGGCGGAAAGACGGGCAACCCCTTCAGGATCCCATGTCCAAACAATTTTTCTGTCTTCCCCAATAAATATTTTTCCCAAATTAATCAAATACTCAACAATGTAGCTAAGTGTCTGATAATGCACCTGTTTTGGCAAAGCCCTCCACAACTGGCTCTTGGTTAAATAATCATCAGAGTTCTTTATGGTTTCCTCAACCATAAAAACTGTGTCGAGCCGAGGATAATGCAGAACTTTCGCAACAGCTTTTGATTTATTAATTTTATTAGGCATATACAAATATGTATATATACAAGTATATAAGTATAACTCTCGCTTATTCCCATTAACCCCGCCAGATAAGCATAAAATATGTTTTGGAAAAAGCATTCATATGAAACTAACAAAATTCCCGCAATCCTGCATACTCCTTGAGGATGCTAAAGTGAAAATACTCATTGATCCCGGGGTTATTGGCGTTACCGAAGAAATTCTGGCGAAATGGAAGAACCCTGATTATATTTTTGTTACACACAAACATTCTGACCATTTTGATGAGGAAAGTGTGAAGAAAATCGTTTCAAATAAAACTAAAATTTATTCCACTAAAGAAGTTGCCGAGTTTTATCCAAATACTACATTTCAAATAGTAAAAGTGGGGGATAAAGTTAAAGCAGGAGAGATTGCTGTTGAGATTGTTAAAGCAATTCATGGGTACACCCCGCTGCTTAAGGGACCAAAAGAAGTGAAGGACGCAACAGGGCTTATTCTTAACCTTGAAAAGAAAAGAATATACCACACAGGGGACACAATTTGCTTCAAAAATGAAATTAAGTGCGATGTGATTCTTTTGCCATTTAATAATCACGGAGTGTGCATGTCGCCATTTGAATCAGCGCTCTTCGCAAATGAAACTGGAGCAACACTTACAATACCAATTCACTATGATAATGCAAAGCTCCCTGGAGATATTGAGAAGATGAAAGCAGAGCTTGAAAGAAAAGGGATTAATTATAAATTTTTAAAATCTGAAGAAAGCATTGAGCTATAATTAGCCCAATGACTTCACTCAAAACTAATTCTTCTTCACAATATTTGCAATTATTTTTTCCGCAGCAGCGATTGATGCAGCGGCGGGAACATTCCCATCGTATCTGTGGAGCAAGCCTTTCTTTTCGTAGTAATTAATCAAAGGGCTTGTTTTTTCTATGAATGTATCATATCTCTTCCCAATTGTTTGCGGCTTATCATCATCGCGCTGAGTGAGTACTGCGCCGTCATCATCACAAACACCAGCTTTTTTTGGAGGCATTGTAATTGCATTATAAATTTTCTTGCATTTTGAGCAGGACCATCTCGCGGAGAGCCTATAAACAACGCTTTCCTTTGAGGATTCAATGTAAATAACCGCGGTTAATTTCTGGCCGAGTTTTTTTAGAATTCCTTCAAGCATATCCGCCTGCGGAAGAGTCCTTGGGAAACCATCAAGAATAATTCCTTTGAATGTTTCTCTCAAAACTTTCTTCGCGAGGTCACTCTCAAGCATCTCGCTCATCAAGTCATCGCCCACTAAGTGGCCCGCATTAACTATTTCTGAAAGCTTTTTTCCCAAATCAGACCCGCTTGCCATTTCAGCCCTAATTAAATCTCCAGTAGATAATTGAACTAAAGAGTACTTTTCCATTACCGCCTGCGCAACAGTTCCTTTTCCCGCCCCGGGGGGGCCTAAAAAAATTAAATTCAATGCCATATTGCTCACCAAAGGAATTGAAACTCCAACAATTTAAAAAGACTCACTCAAGGTCGTAAAAAAGCTTAAAGTAATTACTTAGGCAGTTTAGTCTTCCCAGTATTCACAATTAATATTTTCTTATCCCTTGGGATGCTGTGTTTCATTTGGAGCAAGAGCGCAAGCCCCGCGATTCCCGAGGGCTCGCAGTTAATCCCAATATCTTGCGCAATAAGAAGAGCTTCATTTAAGGAAGTTTCATTTATCAAATACACTCCTGATTTCTCATTACAATACCCCGCTGAGCGGAAAATATGTATCCACTGCTCGTTATAATATGAAAAAGGATTATGGGGCGCGTATAATTTCTCCGCTTTTGAATCACGATTGTTTGTTGTTGCGCCAAAGAAACTGCAATTGCGCAAAATATTCTGGTCGCCAGAGAAACGAGGGTCATGCACTTTGGCAGAAACTTCTTTTTTGTTCACATTCAGAATATTTTGGTATAAATTTCCTGTCCCGAATGGAACAAAACAATAATCCGGAGAGTTATTTAGAATCTCATAACTCATCCAGTCATAAAAAGTTGTTGTCGGACCAAACGCGTCCGCTGAAGTAATATCAACCCCGTTCTCATTATTTGTAAGCTCAAGTACTTCCTTCCAACTCAATGCTTTTTTATGCAAATCTTGCAAGTAAACATCGCACCCAATACTCTCAAGCGCATCCACCATTTCTTTTTTTGTCGAAATATCCATTAATACGTTAAGATTTGGGAGCTTGTATTTTCGAAGCATGGTTTGAACCGCAATTGCCGCTGAACCCGTCGAAATTAATGAAAGTCTTGGCAAATCCTCTTCCACTTGCCCTCTTTTTTTCGCAAGCAAGAAGTCGCGATACATTACAATCATCTCCCAAGCCATCCTATCCTTGTGAGTTCCTGTTGGGTTAACACTCTCATCCTTCAGCCAAACGTTTGAGAACCCCGAAACTTTTATTTGATAAGTTGGGGAAGAGGGAAATTTTGGACACTCAGGAGGAAACTCAGGTTTGCGCGGATCATTCTCCGAGCCGATTTTAATAGACGCAAGAATCTTTTCGTATTCCTTTGATAAAGCCACAAACACACCCAAAAACTAAGTAATTATATTGGGGGAAATACTTTAAAACACTTAATTCAAAGTTCGACAAACGGGTTTAAACTTAATAATTAACATTAATCAAGCACCAAAATATCAAATACAACCTGCTCCTTTGTCGGAGAGAATTCGCGCACTTTGTTCTTGTAAATGATTTCAACTTTCCTCTTTGCTTTCTTTGCTTCTTCAATGATTTGTGACTCTGGGAGAGAATAATCACCTTTGTGGATTATTTCATACATGTGAATTATTGCATTTGGTTTTGCGCAATAAAAAGCTTCTTTTAGGAACTGGTAACCTGTGTGCGGGAGAGGCATAGCGATTCGGTCAAATTTACGCTTAAACTTTTTGTAAACCTTTTTCACATCTCCCTTAATGAATTCAACATTCTTTACTTTATTTAGTTCAGCATTTTTCTTTGCATACTTGTGCCCGAAAGGATTAAGTTCAATCGCGACCGCGCTTGCCATTTTTGAGTGCTTTGCAAATATTATTGGATAGGGACCAACTCCGCTAAACCATGCGCCTACTACCTCACCCGGCTGAATTAATCCCGCGATTCGCGTCCGCTCTCCGCTAAGGCGCGGAGAAAAGAAAACTTTTCCCAAAGGAATTAGAAAAGTGCACCCATATTCCTTGTAAGTAGCAATTGTTTGTTTTTTTCCCGCAATTACCTTAACTTTTTGCACGCGGAATTTTCCTTTATGGTCGCTCTCAATTGAGCAAACTGTCTCAAATCTCGGATTCATTGAAATAAGTGTTTCTCCAATTAGTTTCTTTTTCTTATTAAGTTCCTTTGGTATCTCCATTACCGCAATATTTCCAAAGGAATCAAATGCTTTTGGCGCAAATGGCGCAAGCTTCGCAGGAAGCTTTTCTATTAAGGCTTCTTTAAGATTCATAAATAACATTCAGAAAGCAATAATTTAAACATACCCTATACTAAAATTTGGCATGGTTGAAGCGGGCAGTTTCATTTACGATTACTTTGTTAAGCCAATTATAAGTCCTGAAACACAAGGGTATAATATTGTGAACACCGCGGTTTATATGATACTGCTTGTTATTGCATGCGCAATAATTTATCTTGCGCTAAGAAAGAAAATCATTTTTGATAAAAAGTTCTTTGTTTCATTAATCCCCTACATTTTCTTTGGAATCTCAATGAGAGTACTAATGCACCAAATCGAGGCGGGATATTTGGTTCTTGATGGGATAGTTAAAACAGCAAACCCGCTTGAGATTGGGTTTTGGTTCTTCACGCCAGGAATTTGGATACTAACTTTTGTGCTTGTAGTGATTGGGCTTTTAATTGCAGGAATATTGCACAAAAATGAAATCTTGCACAAACGCTTTCTCGGGTTTGGAGTAATTGTTGCAATTGCTCCACTCTTATTCAACCTCTCACGCTTCAATAATTGGGGCGCGGTAGTCCTCACTACAATCGCAATTCTTCTTGTGTGTTATGGTTTGTGCGCCGCGATAAATAGATTTACTAAATACAAAATCCTAAATGACAAATTAAATATTTTTGTAATTCTCGGGCAGGGAATTGACGGAATTGCGAGCAGTGTCGCAATTACTTATTTTAGTTTCTCAGAGCAGCACGTTGTATCAAATGCGCTACTGAATATTAGCCCGCTTTTATTTATTTCGGCGAAATTAATTCTCGCCATGCTGATTTGCTGGAGCCTTGATGATTATTTGAACGGAGAAATTAAGAAACACAAAGTGCTTTCAAAAATTAATGAGAAAAGAAATATTGTCGGATTTGTGAAAGTAATACTTGCAATACTTGGATTCGCTACGGGACTAGCGAGTTTGTTAAAACTGGGTTTTGCGTAAAAATATTTTTTTACAAAAAAAATTATTTAAATTAGATTATGCCTGCGCCAAAATCATTTCTTCATTGCATTAGCATACTTTTGAGAAGAAGGTTTCTCAGTAACTACTCCCCAAGATATTAGATTCTTATAAATTTTAAAAGCGAGGTGCGCATCCCACCTGATTTTCTTATTCCTTTCAATAAAAGTAAATTGGGCTCTGTAAGTACTCACTGCGCGTCTAAGAATTTCATCCCTTTGAGGAAACTTCCCCGAATTAATTAACTCAACAATTCTAAGTGCCATTCTCTGCTCCGCAGGACTCCTTATTCTCTTAACCCTATTCAGCTTGGACTTAACAACCGCCCTTTTGTAAGGAACCCTACCCTTATTATCAGAACTGCTTTTATTGTGAACCCTTAACTCGCTCCGCATCCCGCCATTAGTCCCGCCTCGCGCCTCTCCTAAACTAACCGCGCCCCCTAAAGCGCCTCTTCTCACCAAAGTACGCACTGATACTCTTCTTTGAATCATGATTAAATCACAGCTCGGCAGTATTAAAACTTTTCTGGAGCTAAATTATTTGATTTCACATGCTATATTTGATTGGACTCGGGCTAAAACCCTCACACTTGACAATTGAGGTACTTGAGGCAATAAAGAAATGCGATTCTGTTTTTCTTGAAACATACACCTCCCAATATGCGCAAGGGTTTGCAAGGGATTTAAAGGAATTAATTGGAAGAGATTTTTTGGAACTAGGAAGAAAGGGGGTTGAAGAGAACTTTGAGAGCGCGCTCCTCTCCGCAAGCTCAAATAATATTGCGCTCCTTGTGTTTGGCAATCCACTCACCGCAACAACACACATACAATTACTACTTGATGCGAAGGAAAAAGGAATAAAAACAAAAGTAATTCCCGGGATTTCAATTACAAACTTTGTTGCCGAATCAGGTTTGGATGAATACAAGTTTGGAAGAATCACAACTATTTGCTACCACGCGCCAAACTTCGAGCCGGATACTTTCTATAAACAAATCTTGGAGAATCAAAAAATTGGTTTGCACACTTTGTGCCTCCTTGACATTAAGAAAGATGAGAACCCGCAGAGAATGATGAACACAATTGAAGCAATTGAGCTGCTTGAAAAAATCGCGGGAAGGGGTGCGAAGAAAAACACTAAGAATAAAAAGTTTGAATACGTTGCGCTAATTGGAATGGGCTCGGATAAACAGAAAATCCTTAATGGGGAGAAAAATATACGCGAATTTAAGGAAATTCATTATATTTTCCCGCAAAGCTTAATTGTTCTTGGAAAAACAAATGAGAAAGAGAAAGAAGCGCTTGAGAAATTACACTAATTTGGTGAATGAATGGTTGCGGAAAAAGAACTTAAGGAAAAAGTTGAGAAATATGAAAAGCTCACAGCAAAAGCACTTAAAGAAATTAAATTAAAGAAAGGGCTTGATGCGAAAGACAAAGCGATTGCGGAAGATTTTATCTCAATGGCAAAGAATTATTACAATGACGCTAAATACTTCAAAGAACAGAAGAACTTTCTCACAGCGCTTGCCGCATTCTCCTACGCCCACGCCTGGCTTGATGCAGGAGTAAGGGCAAAAGTGTTTGAGGCTACTGATGACCAGCTTTTTACTCTGCCTTAAGCAAACAATAATGTTTTATACAAATTCTAAATAGAACTCTTTTATGAAATTCAATAAACTTGTCCCTGAATTAACCGTTTCGGATTTTGAAAAAAGCCTTAAGTTCTACGCAACAACACTCGGCTTCAAGGCCGAATACTCAAGAGAAGACCCAAAATTCGCTTTCCTTTCTCTTGAGGGCTCGCAAATAATGATTGAGCAAAAACACCACTCAACAAAGGAATGGAACACTGCTCCGCTTGAGCACCCTTTTGGAAGAGGAATTAATTTTCAATTTGAAGTGAAGAACTTGAGTTTAATTGTTAAAAGACTGAAAAAAGAGAATCGCCCGCTTAGGATGGCGCCAAAAGTTAATTGGTACAGGAAAGGAAGGATGCTTATTGGATGCAAAGAAATACTTGTGCAGGACCCTGACGGATATTTGCTCCGTTTCTCAGAGAATATTGGCACAAAAAGACATAACTAGCAAAACAAAAAAGCAATCTTTAAATAGCCCTAACAACTTAATCTAGGCATGTCGCTTTACGGACCAAGAATACACCTCCCAAAGGTGGAGATACCTAATCCAGGTAATCCTTCGTGGAACTTTGATAAGGAAAAAAAGCTCTTACTTATTGCTGTGGCTGTAATTGTTATCATAATAGTTGCAGTAGCACTACTTCCTTCAGCAATGCAGGGAGTTGCAAACACAAACTTTAATCTTTTCCCTGAAGAAAAAGGAATAAGCGTTTCTTGGAAGGATAACCCTCTTGATATTTCAAAAGAAGTAAAGCAAGCGGAGATGGATATTTTAATTACTAATAGAAAAACCGAGGTGCTTGACGCAATGTTTAATGTATCAACAACCTCGCAGGAGATAATTTACATTTGCCCAAATGCGATATTTGATACGAACAAAAAAATGTATGTGCTTGAGAATATTGCACCAGGGGACACACGAAAAGTCCCATGCATTGTAAGAAGAAACCCAGACAGCGCGGCATTCAGCGGCAATTACACAATAAACATTACCTCAAATCTTGGGGATATTAAAACTGTATTTGAATTAATTTCAAGCAAGTGAACTAGTTTTACTTTTCAGCGCCACCCAAAGCGCTTAATTACTTTTCCTCTCTTTCTTGTGCATGGTTTCCGCAGTTGATTATGATAAGTATTTAGCCGGCAAAGCCGCGGCACTTATACGAGAGAACTTTGCGGAGCGCGGGGTAACAAATCTTCTTGTTGTTCGCTGGGGAAGAAAATCAAAACGAAAACTCGGGCATATTACTCCAATGCAGAGCGCAGCATTTGGCTCAATAATTGAAATTAATCCTCTCCTAAAATCACTTGAAGTGCCTGAATATGTGCTTGATTATGTTCTCATGCACGAACTCACGCACTACTTTCAGGGATTCGGCTCAAACCACGAGAGAAAACACAAGCACCCGCACAAAGGACACATAGTGGAGAAAGAACTTGCACGCCACGGATGGGAAGAAATCACAGAAAAATCTGAGAAATGGATAAAAGAGAATTGGAAGAATGTGATTGCAAATAATTACTAGAAAAATTTTATACTAACTTACTTACCCGCGCTGGCGGTACTTCTTTTCCTCTTTTACTTTCTCTTCCAAATAATCAATGAATTCGCTTCTGAATCTATCAGCTTTTGCATTCTTCCCAGTATCAATGAACTCGGAAATCTTCTGCATGAAAGAATTTGACCCAATCACTGAGGGCATGCAAACATATTCTACCCCGCTCTTGTAGAAATCAAGCGCATCTGAGAAGTAGTGCGCAATAGCAAAAATCGGTAATTTGCGGTTAAATCTTCGCACTTGCTCAATCATATTACTTGCCTCCGCGTGATTAAGGATTGAAATTATGAATAACTTCGCGTCAGGGAGGTCAAGCTTATCAAAAAGAGCTTCGTTCTCTGAAGTTCCATAAACAAAAGGAAGACCCTCTTTTTGTCCCTGTTCCACCACATCAGGGTCATGGTCAATCACAAGCACTTGATTATTTCTCTTTAATTGTTTTGCAAGCCCCCTCCCGACAGTCCCCCCGCCCACAATAATTATGTGGTTCTCAAGTTCTTTCTTTGAGGGGATAACTTCAAGTTCATCAAGTTTTCTTCTAAAAAACCCTGTGCGCATATGCCTTGGAAGAATTTTTGCTTTACCATAAAAGAATTGCGCAACCTTGCTTGAGGAACCCATAATGTAAGGGGAAACAATCATTGAAACCGCAATCACGGTCACCACAAATGAAAATAAATCCGCGGAGAATACTGGCGCGCCTGAGGCAAGTGTAATTGCAGCAATTCCTGCTAGTTCAAAACCAAATTCTGAGACTTGGAATAAACTCAAACCCATTTTTACCCCGGTTTTGCTCCCATAACCCATGAGCAGAGAGAGTATGAAGAACACAATTGGTTTTACCACAAATACAAGCGCGACAATCGCAATCATTAACCATGGATTTAATGCGGAGAAACCAAAACTTAGTTGTGCGCCAAGCGTAACAAAGAAAATTGTAAGGAAAAAGTCACGCAAAGCGCGAATCTTTGAAAAAATTTCTAAATTGTATGGGAGAGTGCTTAGTGCAAGTCCGCCAATAAATGCCCCAATCGCGATTGGGATTCCTAATAATTCGCTTAACCCAATAAAAATAAATGCAGTTGCGATGCTCGCAAGAACAAAGAGTTCCTGTTCCTCAACCGCAACCCTAAAGAAGCGCGGGAGAATGTAACGGCTCATCAAAAACGCGATTAGAAATAAGAGCAAACTCTTTGAGACAACATTAAACAAAACAGAGACATCAAAAATGTTTGAGACATTTGAGAGCATTGGAACAAAGAATATCATCAAAAAATCCTGCAAAAGAAGAATTGAAATCATTAATCGGCTGTTGAGCGAATTTAATTCATTTGAATCCGAGAGAAGCTTTACCACAATCATTGTGGAAGAGAATGCCAGAATTGCCCCGACAAAAAGCGCTTGCTCGGGATTAAGAAGCCCAGTGGGAATTGTGAAGAGGAAAGTAAAGAAAAGCATTAATGCTACCTGAAGAAGAGTTGCAAGAACCACTGAACGCCCCATTTTGAGGAGACGATGAATAGAAGTTTCTATTCCAATTGAGAACATTAAGAGAGCCATCCCAATCATTGAGAGGAGCTTTACTTCGGGAGTAATAGAACTAATCCCAATAGGGAAAGGGATTCCAAAAGAAGCCCAATTAATACTCCCAATCACAAGCGGACCAATCAGAACACCCGCAATAATGTATGCGAGGAGCGTGGGCTGTTTTAATTTCCTTAATAACGCGCTCACAACCGCGGCGACAACAATAATCTCCGCTATGTGAACGAAAAGCAATAAAGCATCCAAAATAATCCCTTTTCTCGCTTATACTAACACTTTCTTGGTTAAAAAAGATTGCGGGTGATAGAAAAATCAGTTTAGCTTCTCTCAACAAATGCTGCTTTTATTGCCCCGCGTATATTAGGAATTGTTTCTTTCAAACCCCTTGCTGAGTAAGAGCTGTGCTGCTCCCAGCTCTTCCAATCCTTTACCCAATTATAACAATATTTTTCACCACTGGTTGGGTTGGGAATCATCTGATTATTTCCAACTGCAAATTGAATCAAATGAGGCCTATAGCGCCAATCAATCTTATCAAACCAATATCTTGCATGCGGACCCATTGAATTCACAGCGTTGATAAAATCGTTAGCGGTTTTATATTTCTGCGTATTTATCCGATTAAGCAGATCAATTAAATTATGGGTTTCATCCGCCCAAGCACGCAGCTCATTAATTTGTTTACGCAACTTCTTTACGGGAGGTTTTTCAGCTAAAAATCCCTTGCTCTTCTTTTCAGCAAACAATCTGTCATTATACAAAATAGTCATTTTTGCAGCGGAATTCTCGCCAAATTCTTTTGCAACTCTCTCAACATCAAGAGGTGACAAAACCCCCTTAGTAGTCTTTGCGAGAACTTCATCAAAAAAAGCTTGCTTTGAAATCGCCTGCTTTCTTGCACGGCTAAGACCAAATAGTGCTTTAATTTCATCTCTGGAAAAAAGCGCTAAAAGTGATGGGAATTCTTTATTTGTTGGAACACGAACCCCTTTTGCAATATCATCAACAATTCTTCTTTTCTTATCAAAAATAGCTTTTACTCCGGGAAGTAATCCAGCGTTTTTGCGCCTATACTTTGCAACCATTTCAACAGAATCACCTTTTTTTTCTGGAGACACAACCCTTCGGCCATTTTCAGCCTGTTCCATTCTTTTAAGTGATTTAATTAATGGGCTAGCGCCAAGAAAAGTTTCAAGCGAGGATTTAGAGGGGGGTTTTATCCCCAATAACTGCGACTGCCTTAACCAATTTGGTTTTCTTGGTTTCATAAAAATTACTTCAAGGGCTTTGCGAGCGTTGTCCCGTCCTTATTATCAACTATCTCAATTCCCTGTGCCTTGAGTTTGTCCCTTATCTCATCGCTCTTCTTCCAATCCTTGTGCTTTCTTGCAAGGTTTCTCTCAAGTATGAGTGCCTGTTGTTCTTCTGTGAGTTCAAAGTATTTCTCTGCGAAATTAAGCACACCAATAACCGAATTAATTTTCTTCATAAACTCAAGGGCTTCACTCGCCGCACTTGCCCCAATTTCCCCCTCATCAATTAATTTATTTATTTTCTTCACAAAATCAAAAATATGTTTCATTCCTTCAGGAACATTCAAATCATTATCCATCCCTTCAGTAAAACCATCAAGAGCCGCGCTCACTAGCGGAGCAATTGAATCATTATCTTTTTTGTTTTTTATTTCCCGCAATCTTGAAATAAAATTCTGCAAGCCCAAAAGAGTCTTCTCTGCATCCTTTACCGCATTAAGAGAAAAATTCAACTGCTGGCGGTAATCCGTGTTGAGGAAAACATATCTTATCGCTAGAGGATTATATCCTTTTGAGGTTAATTCGCGCAGAGTGTAAAAGTTCCCGAGGGATTTTGACATTTTCTTCCCATCAACAAGCAAGTGTTCCGTGTGGAGCCAAAAGTTAACAAACTTTTTCCCTGTAGCCGCTTCGCTTTGAGCAATTTCATTCTCATGGTGAGGAAATTTATTGTCAACTCCCCCGCAGTGAATATCAAATGTTTCTCCGAGGTGCTTCATGCTCATTGCGCTGCACTCAATATGCCACCCTGGTCTTCCTTTTCCTAAAGCGGTTTCCCAATAAACCGGACCATCATTTTCATCCCATGCTTTCCATAAAGCAAAATCCCCAACACCCTCTTTCTCATACTCATCCTGCTTTACTCTTGCGCCGTCTTTGAGTTTCTTTGTGTCAATTCCAGCGAGCTTGCCGTAATTCTTGAATTTTTTTATTGAAAAATAAATTGAGCCGTCCTCGCCCTTATATGCAAAGCCCTTATCAAGAAGTTTTTCCACGAGTTTAACCATTTCAGGAATATATTCAGTTGCGGGAGTATAAATTTCCGCGGGAAGAATATTCATTGTCTTAATGTCTTCCAAAAATGCTTTCTTGAATTCTTGCGTGTACTCCGCGAGCGGAACTTTCTTTGTCATCGCGCCCTTAATTGTCTTGTCATCAACATCAGTAAAATTCATTACTTGCTTTACTTTATAGCCCTTGAAGAGAAGGTAACGCTTAAGTAAATCCTCCCAAGAATAGCACTTGAGATTCCCAATGTGAATGTAATTATTAACAGTTGGTCCGCAGGTGTAGAGTCCGACAAAATCTTTTTTTATCGGCTTAAACTCCTCAAGCTTGTTCCCGAACGAATTGAAAAATTTTAGCACCATAAATAAAACCTTACTACTTTTTGTCAGTCCCGTTTTGATGTTTGATGGCATCTAAATAACGCTCCATCATTTCCGCTCTTTGCTGGTGAGCTTCAATCAAATCCCTGTCCGCGCCCGTTGAGGAAAAACTTTTGGCAATAGCATGCTCATGAGTAATCTCCTTCTCAATTATATTACAATACTTTCCAAACACTAAAGCATTCATTTTTGGCGGCGGAAGCCCAAATTTCTTCTTAAGCTCCGCAACCACTAACACGTATTGCGAAGCATATTGACTTGCTTCTCTTGACATTATCCTCCTTTGCGCCCTTGCGCGAACCAAGACTTCAGGAAATTTCTTGAAATGAGTTTTAGTAACCGCTGTTTTTTCCGCTGCTACCGCCTGCTGTGCTGGGACCGCTGACTTAATGAATAAATCAGGATGACCATTTGGCGCTCTTCTTCTCCCCATACAATTAAAAGTAGTTAGCGAAGTATTTAAGGGTTTTTGGGGGTTGTGAAAGTATGATTTGAGTACGTAAGCAAATGTGCTAAGTTAATTAGAACTTGAAGAATTATATTTAATCAGAGTCATAATCTTCTTCAGCGTCTGAGTTCTCTTCGGAGTCTTCTTCCTCTTCCTCCATCTCAAACGTCTTGCTTTCAATAAGTTTTAGAACACCCTTCTTATCGGCAACAATAGTATACTCCAGATTGCATTCAGGGCAAGGAATCGCGTCGCCTTCTTCCATATCATCAATTGGGACCTCGAAACGAGCCTTACATTCAGAGCACAACTTCTTCATTACACCACAATGAATTTCCTCACATTTTCCTTTATAAATGTTTCCAAAAACAACAAAGGTTATGTAGTATTTGGGGGCCTTGGGGGCGGGTTGAGCAAAGGAAACTCAATAAAAAGACTAAAACGAGCGCTTTTAGAAGAACATTGCGATTAAGCCAATAATAAAAGCGCTAGTTACAACGTTTAAAATGAGTAAAATTATCCAATTAACAAATAACTTCCCCCCAGATATGCCTGAAAGCACTTTAAGCATCTTATATGAAGCCACAATCCATCCAAGAGTGAGGATAATTGAAACTATTACCCCAATTAATGCAAGAACGTTGAAAGGAAATATCGTCACAAGACCATAAAAGATTGAAATAATTGCCATTATTATATTAGTTAATAGCGTAAGAGTCCAAAGTTTCCCAGTTGCTGCAGCGCTTTGAGTAAATCCTTTCTCGCTAAGCCCTTTTCTTTTCCTTGAGTGAACAAAAACAAAGAACCAAACAAAAACAGTTAGTATGAACCACTGTGCAAGGTTCGCAATGAACATATAAATTCCAGAGAAAATATCTCCCGCAGAAACATAATAACCAATTAATGCGAGGAAAATTCCTGCAAGAATTACCACAAGCCACGGAGAATGCGCGGCAGTATCAGAGGCAACCTCTTTGAACACTTCAGTAGGATGAAATAATACACTCAAAGCCACAAAATCACAACCAACTAACTCCTATCATTAGAAAAAAACTCATATATAAAGGTACTGCGAAGGCATTTGCCCCGACCATCAAAGCTCTTTTCTCATAAAGTAATTATCAACATACTTCCCGTTCAACTTTGAGGCTTTCTTTAGCGAGCCATACTCTTCAAACCCGAGTTTTTTGTACAAATCAATCGCGGGTTTGTTCTTTGTATCCACCGCAAGGAGAACAAGCGAACGGTCGCTTGGGAGCTGCTTTAAAACATACCTCATAAGTTCCGTCCCAATTTTGCACCTCCTATCCCTCGGCTCAACAATAAGCGAAGTGACTTCCACCCTGTGATTATGCAAACCCTTGCCAAAAACAATTTTCACATGCGCGATAATCTTTCCGTTTTTTACTGCAACAAATCTTTTGTCCCTGCGCTTATTAGTAAGCTTAATCTTTTTCTGAACAGAGGATTTCTTCCAGTGGGGAAAAAGCGCGTGCAACTGCTCAATAGTGCTAAGGGTAGTGTTATCAAGCTCTTTAAATTCAATTCCTTCCAATTAACCACCAAAAATAATTTTTGTTCCGTGCCATTTGTCATTCAACGCATTTGTTTTATTACTGCACTCGCCTATCCCACATATCAGTAATCCTCTTTCTTTCTGATTTGTCCTTTGAGTCACGCACCTTATTGCTTGTGTGTGTCCTTGAAACATCAATCAAAAAGTTATTGTGAATAATATCCCTTCCAATTAATACCGAGTAAGGCATTCCCTCGCGGTCCTCAATGTTCACTCCTTTCTTGAACTTTTTCCCTTTAACAATAATAACCGCTTCCGCAATTGCCCTTCGCAAATATCCTCGCGAAGAAGAAGCACTCTTTACTCGAACACTAGAAACAATCGGACCAATGCCCGCCTTCGCAGCGGTCTTAACATCAATACTAGTTCTTGTGGCACCAGTATCAAAAAGCGCTCTTTTCTTTACAATACCCTTTTTGCCCCTTATGTAAACCATCTCAACAAGCCCAATTACTTTCTTTGATTTACCCAAAGTTACCACAACGCCACGATAAGGAAATTCGCATTATTAAGGTTAATTGTTGGCAATAAATGGAACTGGGCAAAAAACACGAAGGAAACTCTTTTATGCTCTTGCATGTGTTATGCGGTTTAGTGGGGACATGGATATACTCGTTATTGCGGAAAAGAAGGGGATTGCTAATCCAATTGTTAACGCGCTGCGCGAGAAGGGCGCTCATGCCGATTATTTGCGTGTATCAAAGATTACTCTTGTGAGCAAGCAAAAAGAAACACTAATCAAATCACTAGGGGAAAAAACCCCTTATTATGACGCGGTAATAATTCAAGTGCGTGCTACTCTTGCGCCATTCATTGAGCCGCTGCTTGAGGAACTGCATGACCAAGAGTGCTATGTAAGCGCAAAAAAAGGAGCGTACTATAATGCAATGAACGAACCGTATCAATTTGTCACACTGGCACTTGGAGACGTCCCGACTCCAAAAACACTTACCTCGGGCTCTGCTAAAAACATTGAGAAAGTATCAACAAGAATCTCCTACCCGCTAATCGCAAAGTATTTCATTGGAAGAAAAGCCCAGCAAGAAATTATAGTTGAAACGAGCGCTGAACTAAATCATTTCATTAAAAGCATAAGAACTGAAACTGATGGGTTCATGCTTCGAGAATATATTAGCGGGGACGCGATTTCATGCGCGGTAATTGGGAGAAAGATTTTCGCAATAAAAAGAAAACAAAAAGACGGAATTATATCTGAGCTCTCTGCGGGAGAAACTTATAAATTAAGCGAAGAGGATCACAAAACCGCAATAGCTGCTGCGCATGCGTGCGGATTTGATATTGCAAGAGTTGACCTTGCGAAGGGAAGGGTTGTAAAAATTGAGCCGATGATTCCTTGGGTGGAATTTGACAGAATTAGTTCAGAAAACCTTGAGGAAGCAGCTGCAAGTTTCTTAATTGAGAAAGCAAAAACAAACAGGCACAAGAATAAACCAAAATATGATTTCTTGGGCTTGCGAAAAATAATTGATGGGACAAGATTTAAGGGGGTCTTGAAGTGACAAAACAAAAAAGCCTCTTAATAATCGGCTCAAAAACTTACAAAGAATCAACAATTAACTCAATGCTTGAAGAGGCAAAGCAAAAGTTTGACAAAGTGCTGTTTGTCACAATTGATAAAATACAAATCCAAACCTCGCAAGGGCGAGCTGGATTATTCTACAAAGGAAAGAACATACTTGAGTATGACGCAATATATCCAAGAATTTCCTCAAAAGACTTTCTTTTGGGCGAAGCCGTAATGAAAGCAATCTCAAGCACTAATGCATATTGTCCAGTAACACTTGAGTCCTATCAAATAACTAATCACAAATTCTTTACTTCGCAAAAGCTCTCCACAAAATCAATTCCGGGGGTCACAAGCACGCTCTTCATTTCCCCAAGATACGCTGATTATGCCATTGATGAAACAGGATACCCCTTCGTAATGAAGTTAATCTCTGGATTTGCAGGAAAGGGAGTTGTTTTAATTAATTCAAAAGAGCAGATGGAAAGCATACTTGATGCCGTACACCTCTTTGAGGAATTTATTTCCACCCAAAAATTCATCAAAGGAAAAGATTCTGATGTGAGATGCTATGTTATTGGGGATTATGTTGTTGCAGTAAAAAGAAAATGCAAAAAAGGGGATTGGAGAGCGAATATTTCCCGAGGAGGCACAGCGCACCTAATAAACCCAACACCAGAAATGCTTGCAATCGCGAAAGGCGCGGCAAAAACACTCGGGATGGACACTTGCGCCGTTGATTTAATGGAATACAAAAACAAGTGGGTTGTAATTGAGGTAAACTTCATGCCTGGACCATTCAAGAAATACCTCGGAACAACAGTAATACACGAGTGGATACGATTACTCGCTGAGAAAGCGGATGAGAAGAAAGGAAATGAGAACGAAAACTAATAATGCAGATAATTTACTAAGCTAAACTAAACCAAAACCAATATTAACCCCCTTAATCTTTTCTCTCAATATGAAGTGCCCTGACTACGCAAAGCTTGACCAAAAGACTTTTGAAATAGCAGGGGTAATTGAAACTAACCTACTCAAATTCATTAATCCGCAGAACCTTGATGAGCAGAAATTAAAATTCTTTGAGGCACTTGAGAGGAATGAAGAATATAACCCAATATTTTCTTACGCCCCAAGAAACCCTGATTACTCTTACTTCGCAATGGGCTCAAAACTAGATACATTCAAATCAGAGCTCGTTGAACTGCTAAAAGAAATTGAGAGAGATGAACTTGGAATTGTATTTGAATCAGAAATAATTGATCTTATTGAAAAAATCGAGCTCATAAAAAGCATTGGGACGGAGAACTTCAGCGGAAACTCTGAAGCATATTATGGGGGCATTGAGAGAAAATCCCTTTCCGCGGCAAAGAAAACTCTGCTAAATGATTCAAAGCAATATGAAGAGAGAATTTCATTTGATGCCGCAATTAACACAATTAAGGCGCGATTAAAAAAAGATAAACTCACTTACAAGATTACAATAAGAGAGCCCGCGGGTTCAAGGTTTGCGGTAATCAATTCACGCAGGGAAATATTAATTAACAAGGACACGGATTTTACAAAAGAAATGGTGGCGCGTTTTATTGCGCACGAAATAGAGGCGCACATTTACAGATATGAAAATGGTTTTCGCCAGCCGTATAAATTACTCGCCCACGGATTCTCGCGCGAAACAACAGAAACTGAAGAGGGGCTCGCGGCGACTGTTGAGAAACTTAGCGGAGTGAGTTCTGATAAACAAATAAAGGAGTACGCAGGAAGATTAATCGCGATTAATGAGGCGCAGACAAAAAGTTTTTTTGATACATACAGCGAAATGGCGAAGCACTTTGACCGCGAAGCAGCATTTAGGCTCACTCTAAGGGCGAAACGCGGAATTAAGGACCAAACAAAAGGCGGGGCGTTCTTTAAGGATGCATTATATTTCAACGGAATGCTTAAGGTCGAGGAATTTTTAAGAACACACAAACTAAAGGAGCTTTACTATGGGAAATACTCCGTGCTTGATTTGCCGCTAGTAAAACAACTCCCCGGATTAAAGGAGCCGAAGTATTTGCCGGGCTGTATTAATTTTGTGAAAATTTAGAAATGAGAATTAAAAAAAAATATAATTAGGAAGTAAGATTCTTTATACTTCTATCCCCGCTCTTCTCTTTCTCTTTTGAAAAATAACACGCGGGAAGCTCCTTTCTTACTCTGTGATATGCAATACACTCGCAGCAAATCCCTTTCTTTTCGCAATCAAAAGTACAATTGCAATTCTTCAGGTTTTGTTTTTGTCTGCACTCCACATAAATCACTTTAATTATTAATAACAAAACTAATTTTCTTAATATTTATATCTTTCACTGATAAAACTAAATCAGCATCTAAGAAACTCTCTTTGGCAGAATTATCAGATTTTAGCACAACGCACTTCATCTTGGCGCTTTTTGCTGAAGACAAACCAATTTCAGTATCTTCAATGACCAAACATTCACTAGCCGGCAGCCCCAATTTCTTTGCAGTAATCAAATAAGGCAAGGGAGATGGTTTACGCTCCGCACAATCTTCTCTTGTGACAACAACATCAAAAACATTTTCAAGACCTGCAAGTGCAAGTATCTTTGCTGTGCCCCCCTTTCCTGAAGAGGTTGTTAAAGCTAATTTAAACCCGCTTTTTTTTAATTCGCGGACAAGTTTTACTACTTCATGAAAAACGCAATCCTTTGCATCAAGCAATTCATAATAGTACTTGGCTTGTAATTTTGAATATCTGCCCCAATCCACTTTATACTTAGACAAGAACTTAGATTTGTAATCCGGAGGGGATATTCCAAGAATTAAATTAGAGTCACTACTTGAGAAATCTAATCCAAAATCCTTTAGCGCTTTAATCACAGAAAGTAAATGAATGGGTTCGGTGTCAACAAGCACCCCATCCCTGTCAAAAATAACTGCCTTAATCATAAATAATCATGCACGGGAACGGGTTCGAACCGTTGAACGCACTAAGCGACCAGATAACTCCCTCGGAAAGAAGCGTCTCAATGAAGAGGCTTTCTTTGCCGCGTGTTTCTTTTTTAAAGAAACGCGCCTTGAGTCTGGCGAGTTTGACCACTTCTCTACCCGTGCAATAAATATAACTCGTCAGGAAATGCTATAAAAACCTTGCTAAGGAGGGATTTGATTTTTTAGAATAAGGCTTATTTGAACTCAATTTCGTCATCAACCCTAATTACAGGGAAGTGCTTGGCTTTAACAAAAACCGTTCCTTCTTCATTTGTAAGGAGCTCTTTTACGGTGCTTGAACCAATTTTTATTTCCTCAACAATAATGTCCTTGTTGTTTACTTTTGCCTTCATCTTGTTCTTAATTTTTCCCGCCAAAACAACACCAGTAAGCATTATGTGAACACCAACATCATAAATTCCGGTAACTTTCAGGGTATTTTTTATACTAGTTTTTTCTAAAAATACTTTTGCGGCGGATTCTTTCTCCGCTTTAACATGATCTGGAATAATTATTTCCGCGTTCTCGCCGCCCCCAAGAATTAGCTCTTCTTCGCTCTTCTGCTCTGTTATTTTCTGCTCCGGTTGAGCGGAATCTTTCTTTTTGAACAGCCCTAAAAATGACATAAAGAAACTAATCCCAGAAACAAATAAAAAGGATGCTTTGGCGAAAAAAGCACTGGGAAGGCTTAAAATGAGTGGAAGGAGTAATTAGTATATGCGCCAGAGAGTACTTTTATCGGGGAGTATTTGGAGCAAAATGCTGCACCCCTTAAGGACACTCAATCTTAAAAAAAACAAGAGAGCAAATTCAATGGTGGCACTTCTTCTCGCGCCTGATAAAGTGAAGCCCTCTGTTGGCAAAGTAAATCCCGAGGACAAACCGTATAGAGAAAAAACCCGCGGACCAATCGGAATTGTGAGAATGATTAATCAAGACAACCGGCCTGAGCCCGCCCCGTTTGAGACAAGCATTGAACTAACTATGCAAATGAGGGAGAAAGCAATGAAGAATGCTTTTAAGAAGCACGCCAACACAAGAATAATAAAATACACTGATAATGAAGGATACGTCAAAGGAAAAAGGGAATTAAGAAGCAACCCCTCAACAAAAAAACTTCCCGCGGCGAAATAAAAAAACAGAACAAAACTTTTTTTGACAAAATAAAATAAATTTGCCTTCAGGAGCGCAGTAAAAGAACCGCGCCCCAATCAAACAAAAGCAAAACGTTCTCACGTCTCACCCCGACGCAAAATATTTAGCGCCTTTTTTTCTTTTTCTTAGCAACCCTTCGGGTTTTCTTTCTTCTTACTACTCTTTTCTTTTTCTTTTTTGCCATGCTATCAAGTCCTCCATAACAAAAAACTTTTGTTTAAGTAATAAGGCAAACGTTTATTTAATACTTATGTTTGGAGAAAGTACTCTAAAAAAACATAATTAAAATTAAAATAATTAGAAAAAGAATTTTAAAAAAACAAATAAATTATAAATAATTTTTTAAAAAAAGCGCTGAGGACGAGCATCTGTAAAGTTGAATACAAAACAAGACTTGAGAATAATCCACCCTTTATTTGCACAAATACTAAAAAGCAGAGCAAATATGTTTTATTTATTCAAGATTTTTTCAATCTTATTAAGCTCTTTTTGTGAGTGAAAATGATGAATCTCTTCAGAAGTTGGATGCCCACACAATAACCCATTTTTTGCGAGCCTTGGAAAAATATCAAATTCAAAACTTAACCCAATTTGATTAAAAAATTCAGGTTCAGCAACAAAAAACCCACTATAATTAATTAAAGATCGTTTATTAATTGGCTTTTCCACATACGCTTTAATTAGGTTTCCTTCAAGAGTAACAACCCCCCTTTTTTCCACATCATTAATTGTCGCTTGAATATGAAGTGTTGCCACACATTTATTCAATATGTGTGCATTCCAAACAGATAACACATTTGTTTCACCTAATATTATATCCCCTGAAGCAACAAGAAAGGTTTGGGTTATATTTTTCACGTGTGAAAGGGTATTCATTGAACCTTTTGGCACAATATCATCTTCTAAATACTCCACTGAAACCCCATATAATTCGCCGTTACCAATTATTTTAAAAACTTCAATAAGCACCTGCTTATTTCCTGCAACATGTATTTTTGCAAACCCATTTTTTCTTAATATTTTTAAATTATACTCAATAACAGTTGTTTTAAGAAAAGGAGCACATATTCTATAAACCCCCGTTTCTGTTTTTAATGATTCTCCGCCACAAAGTATAACTGCTGTTTTTTTAACATCCATTGATTTTTTTATTAAATATTCTATTGCCTGAGATTTATTCCTAATATTTAACCCATCAATCAAGCTATTTAAATTTTTATTAAGAGCAGCATCTATAGAAATAGAAATCTTGGTTTTCATAATATACTCGTGTATTAAGTGTTTATAATGGCACACCACAGTGTACTACTAGGTAGGATAATGGTGGGATATTTAAAACAACGGAGCAATAATACATACAAGGCAAAAATATGAAAAACATATTAAAATTTGAAGAATTACTAATAAAATCAATCAATATAGAGAAAGAAAAAATTAATGAACCCTTCGCAGTAATGCTTTCAGGCGGATTAGATTCCAGTTTAATTGCAGCTATTGCTAAACCTGACTTAGCCCTTACCTGTCACATTCCATTTGGAGAAAAATATGACGAATTTGCATATGCACAAGCAACAGTAAAACATTTGAATCTAAATCATGTGGTAGTAGAAGCTAAAACAGAGGATTTTGAAAAAAAGTTAAAAAAAGGAATCTTGGCGATTGGAAATCCGACACCTCATTTTTCAATATACCCTTTATACATCCTTTTTGAGAAAGCAAAAGAACTTGGAATAACCCACATTATGCGCGGAGATGGAGCTGATGAACTTTTAGGAGGATATACAAGAAATTTAATTGTTAAATTAATTATGGATTTATATGATGTGCCTGAACTTAAAAATTATGCCCCCCTTCTTGGAACCTTAATTGGATCCCCAATTGAACTTTATTCAAAACTTTCAAACCCCCAAAGAAGTGTCAAAGAACTTAAACAATATTGGACAAATAATAATGATGTAGTAACTAATATGAATTTTATTGATCTAAATCTACAAATGGAATGCCAAAACGAAATAGTGCAAAAAATTGCCAAAACATTTGATATTCAAGTACACGCCCCATTTTTAAATAAAGAAATGATTGATTTTTGTTTAGCATTACCCCCCGAATATAAAATTAAAGGAAATATTACTAAATGGATAGAAAGACAAGTTGCAAAAAAATATCTCCCAAGAGAAGTAGTAGAACGGATAACAAAAATGGGTGGACCTGTCGCCCCAGTAAATGTATGGATGAATTGGACAGACAAGGGAGAATTTGATAAGACCAATTATCTAAAATACCAAAATGTGGTTCTAAATGGTTAGTGAAAATAACCTATTCGCTGGTTCAAAAATTTTTAATTATGTAGATCGAATAACTGCCTTTAAAGAAAATAAAAATCCAGCCCCAATTAATATTTCCTTAGATTTAACTTATGCTTGTGGGCATCGATGCCCCAAATGCACTGGCGATCCAAAATGGAAACTTAATTCAAAAAAAATTGAACTTTCAGATGAAAAATTTAGAAAAATATTTAAACAACTTTATGACTATGGCGCTTTGTCTATTACTTTTGTTGGAGGGGGAGACACAATGACCCGCCCGAACTGTGAAAAACTTATTACTTATGCAGATAAATTAGGTTTAGAGACCGGGCTACTAACTAACGGTCAAATTATGTCTAAAAAACAAGCAAATACCCTAATACCAGTATTAAAATTTTTAAGAATTAGTCTTGACGCTTCTAATCCAAAAATGTTTAGTAAAACGCACGGAATGAAAGACCCAGCCGAATTTTGTAAAGTTTTGGAAACTATAGACACTGTGGTTAAAACTAAAAAAAACACAAACAGCAAGTGTAAGATCGGGGTATCATATCTTACAAGTGAATTAACAATAAAAGGAATGACTGTAGCAACAAACATTGTCAAAAATATTGGGGTTGATTATATTCAATTTAAACCCTTTCGAGAAAATACAACTTTAATTGACAAAGAACTAATCAAATGCAAAAAACTCGAAACACCAACTTTCAAAGTACTATGTTCCACACCAAAATATGATTTGTTAAAAGCGCACAAAGGGCACAGGCCAAATTTTTGCTATGCCCAACAATTTTCTACTCAAATTGATCCTAATGGCAATGTTACAATTTGTTGTGATCACAAAGGGAATCCCTCCATGGTAATTGGCAATTTGAATAAACAAACTTTCAAGCAAATATGGGAATCAACTAAAAGAAACAAAATTATTAATTCAATTAATTTCAACTTATGCCCAAAAGACTGTAGAGGCAATCAAATCAATACTTTATTGTATGAAATATTGACCCCAAAAGAGCACGCTGTATTTTTATGAATTTTAACTAATTTTACGCTGAGGACGAGATTCGAACTCATGTTTCCTTTCGGAAAATGGGTTAGTAACCCACCGCATTTGACCGCTCTGCCACCTCAGCAATAAATAGGATATTTGAATAGTAAACATTAAGTATCTTCTGAGGCCAAAATAAGAAAATTCCGCTACCCTGTGCTAATTGTTACACCTAGTTTGTTGAAATACTTAAATAGGGGCAGAACAGAGTATACCTTATGCATCAAAGTAAAATCGCTATTATTAATACTAATTCTATAGCGAGAGCAAGATGTTGTTAAGTATTCCTTTGCTTTTTTTGGCGGTTTAAAGCAAAGCCAATTCTTTATTTGAAATATTATATGGGGGAATAAGAATGAAAATGATTCACGACAATATTTTGGAAATGATTGGAAATACTCCAATTGTAAGAATAAATAACATAATCAAAAACAAAAAAGTAAAAGTTTATGCCAAGCTTGAAGGACAAAACCCAGGGGGAAGCATAAAAGACAGGATAGCGATGAATATGCTAAATCAAGCAGAAAAGGAAGGAGCCCTTACAAAACAAAAAACAATTATTGAAGCAACCTCGGGCAATACCGGTATTGGCATTGCAATGATAGCGGCAATAAGGGGATATGCCTGTTGAAGTAGTAATGAGCGAAGCCGTTTCTATTGAAAGAATAAAAATGCTTCAAGCATATGGGGCAAAAGTAATTCTCACCCCTGCTGAAGAAGGAACTGATGGAGCAATAAGAAAAGCACATGAATTAGTAAGTCAATTTCCTGGAAAATACTTTATGCCAAACCAGTACTCAAATGAATACAACAAACTCGCGCATTACGAATGCACTGCACAAGAGATTTGGAAACAAACCGAAGGAAAAGTGGATTATTTTGTCTCTGCAATAGGCACGAGCGGAACAATAATGGGTGTTGGGAAATACTTAAAAGAAAAAAACCCAAATATAAAAGTTGTGAGCGCCCACCCTGTTGAAGGGCACTATATTCAGGGATTAAAGAATATGAAAGAAGCTCTCGTTCCCGCATTATATGATGAGTCAAAAATCGACAAAACTGTAATGGTTGAGACAGAAAAAGCCTTTGAAATGACGCGCGAAATAATCAAAAAAGAAGGAATATTTGCAGGAATGAGTTCAGGCGCCGCAATGTATGCGGCAAAAATAATTGCTGAAGAAATTGAGTCTGGGACAATAGTGGTGATATTCCCTGACAGGGGGGAGAAGTATTTGAGTACAAAACTTTTTGACTAAAATAAAAAAAATATTATTATGCTGAGGACGAGCCAAGGTTGAAACAACCTGTATGACAGCGTCATGTCTATTTTTATTTTATCATCTTCCCGAATTACAACCTCGCAACCTCTATCGCATATATTCCAAACTTTTTTACACCTTCTTTGTAACCATCTAATCTGTTGTAACTTGCTATTCCTTCTTCCACTGTGCCTTGACTTGAAAGAATATTTCTAGTTCCCTCTGTTTCTAGCATAAGCTTTACTGTCTTATAATGTCTAACTCCTAAAACCTTTACTTTCATCTTTTCATTAGTTTCATTATTTGTAAATTCTATAATATCGTCTGCTTTGAATTTACTAAAATCAGTATTAACGTCATTATTTATTGGCGTCCTTCCTTCAATCTTCTTTATTCCTTTCTTTATTGATTCAAATGGCCTTGGATTTAGGCCTATAAAATATTTCATAAAAGTTTTACTCATTATGCCTATTTATTCTTTTCTGATAGTTCCATCGTATGAGTAAGGCATTAATGCTTACTTTAACACAAATAGAATTGAGTTAAGAACTATTAGAGATTCAAACTTTTTGTAATACGCTGAGGACGAGCCAAGGTTGAAACAACCTGTGATATAGCTTCGAGGGATGATTGGCGATTTAATAAGGTTTAAACGCAATCAAAAAACGTTTTCTATTTTGAACGCTTCTTTTTTCTAGGTTTAATAAATAGGATAGAAAGTACTAAAGCAGTTAGAAGAACAATTATTAGGCAGGGATAAATCCAAATATCCGAGTTATTTGGCACAGCGGATTGATTATTAGTCCCCAGCACTTCTGATCCAGGACTTATATTTTGGACAGGCCCCATAGGATCATTTTGATTATTCGGCCCGTTAGGCAAATTTCCAATATTCTCAATTCCCCCCTCAAAGAAATAAACATTACCATTCACTGCATCAGCTACAATAATTTTGGTTTTATCGTCCGAAATATACGCTGCGCCCCTTGGAGCAGGCCATTTTTCAGGGCCTAGTTGCTGCTGCCATAACTGATGTCCATTCCTATTTACCAAATGAACTCCGTCCCCACTATAATATACCAAATACTCGCTGTCACTGGTAATTGTTCCCGCATTTGCCCCTTGAAGATTAAAAAGCAATTCTCCCTTTACATTAAAAAAAGCATTTTTTATCGCTATTCCTCCGTTTGAAGACTGGTAAACAAAATAAGTTTCATCAGGCGAAATTAACATAGTGTCAGGGCGAGCATCTATTGGATAACGCCACAAAATTTCCCCAGTGCTTTTATTTATTAAACTAAGAAATCTTCCCGCTTTTACCCCCACAAAAATATAATTTTTAGACAAAGCCATACTATAAGGCCAAGCCCCAATATTTACTTTCCATCCAATATCTCCATTTACTTGATAATAAAAAAGATTTGGATCGGACCCAAAGAAAACCCCGCTGTCATCCTGATTAAATAAGATATATCTTACTTGACCATTATTGGTTGAAACATTCCAAAGCACTTTTTTATTTAGTATATCTAATAATAATAATCTGCCATCATAAGTGCCCACTGCAACATATTTTTTGTTGTGAGATATTCTAACTTCACTTGGCCCAAAATCATTTACTTTAGCAACATTTGATCTCCATAATTCATTACAATTATTATCCAACAATAAAACATCATCTCCCCCGCCCCAATTGTCAGTCGCATGCCGATAAACTGTTGCTATTAAACTGGCATCATCAGAAAGGTCTACAGTAGGAATTTCGTTATCAATCTTATATCGACAAATTAAATTTCCATCAGAACTAAATAAATGCAAATATGCCCTTTCTTTAATAAAATCAATCTTTTCTGAACTATGAAAAGGCACCGTTGCAAAATAAGCCCCGTCTTTTGAAAAAACAACTCTCGCTGTCGGCAACCCAGTGTCATATTTTGATATTAATTGGTAATTCGCCCTTTTTTGTCCTAATTTTAATTTTACATCAACTTCCAAATCATCCCCTGTTTTTGGCGCTAGAACAGTATTATAGGCCCCATACCCATTCGCCTCAATTACAACACTAAATTGAATCCAATTCTTAAGAAATACTCTCTGATATGCAGGAACCGAAATACTAAAAGCACCTGAAGAATCTGTTGTAGTTTCATAACTCACTCTCGGCCCATCACACCAAACTTTTACTCTTGCCCCACTAATTATTTGATTTGTTTTTTCATCAACAACAACCCCGCTAATTTTTGCATTCGTTTTGAGATTATTAGCATTATCCTCAGTTTCTAAAAACAAAATCTTATTCATTAAAACAAATTGGGTTGAAGCATTAGGTTGATTTTGCAAATATATTTTTATATTAAACGGAAAATCATAATTTTGCCCCTTGATGCGATTAGAACTTATGTCAGAACTCATTTCAACTTTAAAAATAACTTCCTTTTCTTCAAAAGCTTCATAATGTTTTGAAAATGGCTGCGGCCAACCAGGAAGTTCCATGTTTTGCCCATTAACAAACACACTCGAGTTAACTTCAATATCTATTGGTTCGTTTTTTATATTTTTTATTTTTATAATTCGATCCATTGAGTGTTCAAACGGAAAAGATAACTGGTAATTAGTGTCATCAAACGAAATTTCAAAATACTCAGTCGAAACTTTAGCGGGATTAATGAAAGTATTATCCGTAAAAAAAGCATTTGCGCACGGAAGGCCCGCCAAAACTAAAATAACAATTAAAAACAAAAAAGGTTTAGATTTCATTCTAGCGTAGTAGGAAGTGACTGAATAAAATACTTCCCATTAAATAACCCGAATCAAAAAAGATTATTTCCATTTTCGAGAAGTGAGAATACTTTAATAAGTAATCTAACTTTCACGCTGAGGACGAGATTTGAACTCGTGCTCCCTTTCGGGAAACGGATTAGCAATCCGCCGCATTTGACCACTCTGCCACCTCAGCTGGAACCCTTTCGCTCCAAGTAAAACGCATTGCGTTTTATGGGACCCGTAAAAGCTCTGCTTATGTCATTAATGAAAAACTGCGGTGGAAGAATTAAAAACTCTGCTTTTACCCTAAAAAAAGCGGTGCTGAAAGGATTAAAAGCACAGAAAGCGTTCTTGTGAAATAACAGATAAAAGTGATAATAGAATGCTTCTTGACCGAATTAACAAATACCCTGCTTCCCTAAGGAACTCAATTATTGAGGGAATGTTTAACGCAATCATGGTCGGGGGTGCGCTGACTTTTGTTGTTCCTTTTGCAATATTCCTTGGAGCAAACAGCCTTGAAGTTGGAATACTCACGGCTGTTCCTGCGCTCTTTGCCGCTTGGATACAGCTTGGCTCAATGAAACTCCTTAACATTTACAAGAAAAGAAAAAAAGCAATAATCATGATGGTTGCACTGCAGGCAGTAAGCTGGCTATTAATAGCGCTAATTCCATTTATCTTCCCAAAAAGCCAGGTTTTTTGGCTTATTGTAATCACAACAGCGGGAACAATTGTCGGGGCAATATGCAGTCCGCTTTGGCAGAGCTGGATGAGAAGCATTACCCCAAAAGAAATCATTGGGGAATATTTTGGCGTGCGAAACGCGCTTGCGGGCGCCGTAGTGTTTGGAGTAATGATGCTTGCGGGGTTATGGCTTCAATTATTTGACCCCACTATGCTTCTCTTTGCTTTCTGCGGAATATTCGCACTCTCATTTATTGGAAGAGCATTATCAGCATTCTTCTTCACAAAAATGGATGAACCGGAGATTGTGCTTCCTAAAGAAAAAATAAGTTTTTTGCATTTTGTAAAACAAATGGGGCAGGATAATTTTGGGCATGTAGTGCTACTTGGAATGCTAATCAACTTCAGCCTTGCAACAATCGGGCCATTTCTTTCAATTTATTTACTAAAAACACTTGGACTCTCGGACAATTATGTTCTCTACACATTAATCATCGCGGCATCCACCCTCTCCTCAATCCTTGCAATGCCTTACTGGGGAAAAATTGTTGATAAGTTTGGTTACATAAAACTAATACGCGCAACAACCCTCATCATGATACTTCACCCGCTCGCGCTAATATTCATACGAGACCCAATGTGGCTAATCCCACTTGAGCTATTAAACGGCGTAATATTATCAGGATTCACTATGGGCCTTGCGAATTTCATTTACGAGGCATTCCCTAATGAGAAAATAATTAAGTACGCATCATACCAATCCGCGCTCTTTGGAACAGCCACTTTCTTTGGAACAATGTTCGCGGGAGCATTATTGATTTACACAATTTCCATGCCAATACTCACCGACATGTTTTATGTTGTCTGCCTAATCGCGGTTGTTTATAGAATAATAGTGCATGTGATAATGAGAAATAAAATCAAAGAAATTCATCTCTCAGAGAGAATACGCACTGAAAAAGTTGCGCTGAGCATGCTTACCATGGCGCCAATCACACAGCCTCTTCTCTCCCACACAGTGCCGCTAATCGCCACCGCGGAGAGTATGACGCTTAGCGGGGTAATGAGAGTAGAGGGGGCAACAATTAGGGGATTAACTAAAGCCGAGCGCGCGGCGATTAGCGAGATGAAGAAAATTGAGAAGCTCGCTGAAAAAGAAATAAAAATAATTAAAGAGCGCGCCAAAGAGAGAAGAAGGAAAAATAAATAAGCGCGATAAAAAAACGCGCAAAAGAAAGAAGAGAACTTAAGGCACAAAAGAAAGCTTGAGCTTAAACCCTGTGCTTGCTGTCGCCTTGAGGAGTGTTCCTGAAATTGGTTTTCTCCCTTCAGTGAAAACATTTAATGAGCCCCACATGTCCCCGCCGCCAATCTTAAAGTGCCCGCTGGCGCGCATAATTTTTGTATTAGCAAAATCAAATTTCTTGTATTTATGCCCTTCCATCGCATTAACCGAAGCAGTGGCTAAACACCCATCAACATCAACAACATCAGCTTCGCGTATATTATTCTGCAATAAGCCCTGCTTTATACAGGAAAGAACAGAATCACCCTCCTCAAATTCAAGAGTCAAAAACTGTTTCTTCAAAGGCTCTTTTATCACAATAGAATCAATATTTTTAGGCATTAGGTATCACCAACTATGGCAAAGGTAATACCCGTTGGATTTTTAAGGCTCTCCCTTTAATCAGCCAAGATTTATCTCGCCTTCAAAAACAAATTCCGCGGGGCCCGTCATGAACACGTGGTCGCCATTCCACTCTATTTCCAAATCTCCACCCTTAAGATGCATGGTAACCTTATTTTTCACAAGTTTTCCCTTTATTGCAGCAACAGCGGAGGCAGTTGCGCCTGTCCCGCAGGCAAGAGTTTCCCCTGTGCCTCTCTCCCAAACCCTCATCTCAAGCTCGGACTCTGATATTTTTCTAATAAATTCAACATTTATTCTATTAGGGAACAGCCCTCGGTCATTTTCTATTTTTGGTCCAGACCCGAGAACCATTTCATCAGTTAGCTTATCAACAAAAATCACGCAATGAGGGTTACCAACAGAAACAAGCGTATGATTGAATTTATTTTTGCCAATCACAAGCTCTTTGTTAATTGTTTCCCCAGAATGCCAATCCTTTGATTCAAAAGCAGGCACGCCCATATCCACTTTTACTCTCTCGCCAACAATCTCCGGAATTCTTATTCCCGCAAGCGTCTCAACAGTAATTTTCTTCTTAGCAGTTAATCCTTTCTCAAAAACATATCGCGCAAGGCATCTTATCCCATTACCGCACATCTCTACCTCGCTTCCATCATTATTGAAAATAAGCATCTTAAAATCCGCGATTTTACTCTTGTCAATAATAAGCACTTGGTCGCAACCCACACCAAAATGCCTATCAGCAATTTTTTTTGAAAACTCCGCCAGGTCAGCCGAAGGCATTCCATTCAAAGCGTTTATTACAACAAAATCGTTTCCTGTACCGTGCATTTTTGTGAAATTCATTTGCTCTCACCAATGATTTGTGCCGCAAGTTCTTCAAACGAAAGCCTTCTGCGAACTAAATAATCTTTTCCGCTAGCAATCATTACTTCAGCAGGCATCGGGCGCAAATTATATACTCCACCCATTGCATAACAATAAGCCCCCGCATTCTGAATCGCAAGTACATCTCCCTCGCGTATCTTTGGAAGTTCCCTCTCTTTTGCAAAAACATCCCCGCCTTCGCAAATATTTCCATAAATATCATATTTCTGTTGCGCCCCTTTTGGATTGGAAACATTAACTATGTGATGATATGCCCCATAATATGTTGGCCTTATCAGCTGCGGAAAACCGGAGTTTGTCCCAACAATTATTCTCCCGCGATTATTTCTAATTGTATTAACTTCAACCAAAAGGTACGCTGATTCAGCAACCATATACTTCCCTGGTTCAAAATAAAGCCCAAGTTCGCGGCCATATTTTTTGCAATGCTCGGAAAATAATTGTGTTATCTCCTGCCCAAATTTTACATAATCAATTCTGTGCTCGTCTGGCTCGTATGGCACCTTAAAACCGCCGCCAAAATCCATAAATTGTAAATCTGGGAAATCCTTCGCGGATGCAATGCCCATAATGTTTTTCATTGCCTGAATATATTTTTCCTTATCAGCAATACCTGAACCAGTATGCGAATGCAACCCAATTATTCGCAGATTGTGCTTTTTTGCTATCTCAACAACACGAGGCACGTCTTCCATCAATATACCAAATTTTGATAATGCTCCTGCGGTTTTTGTTTTATCTGAATCCCCCGCAACAACTTCAGGGTTGAACCTTATGCATACATCGGTATTAGGAAATTCCTTTGCATATTTTTCAAGCCTTGAAAGCTCGCCAATATTAAACAAAACCCCTTTTGATTTTACAAGACGCATTTCTTCATCAGTAATATTATTTGCCGTGTAAATCATTGAGCTTGGAGAGAATCCGATTTTTAATGCAAGAATAATATCCCCTGGACTCACTGTGTCAAGCCCAGCACCCTCATTTTTGAGGAGCTTTAAAATTTCAATATTATAATTTGCCTTCATCGCATAAAATATTTTTAATTTTGGCCATTTAATAAACTTAAACAAATCAGTGTAACGCTGTTTAATTAAATCGCCATTGTACACAAATAAAGGAGTCTCATATTTTTTTGCCAAAGAATTCAACAAATTATCCTTCAAGTGAAATGATTCCATAAAATCCCCCCGTGCATTTTGATTACCATGTTATCAAATCTTAAGGTTCTTCTTAATACTCTCAACCGCTTTTATCACATTCTCGCGATGCCCAAAAGCGCTTACTCTAAAGTATCCTTCTCCGCTCGGACCAAACCCCGAACCAGGAGTTACTACAACATTTGCCTCTGAAAGGATTTTGTCAAAGAAATCCCAGGATTTCATGTTGTTTGGTGTTCGCACCCAAAGATAAGGCGCGTTTGTTCCGCCGGAAACAACTTTGAGCCCTTTTTCTTCAAGCCCTTTTCGAATTATTTTTGCGTTCTCAAGATAATAATTCACAAGTCCTTGGTTTTCCTTTACTCCTTGAGGAGAAAGAGCGAATAATCCCCCCGCTTGCACTATATTTGAAGCACCATTAAACAATGTGCACTGTCTTCGGTTCCAAATAGAGTTAACTTTTCCTGCTTCAGAACCCTCAACCAATAATTTCTTTGGAATAATTGACCATCCGAGGCGAACACCCGTGAAACCAGCATATTTTGAGAAGCTGTTTACTTCAATCGCACATTCAGAAGCCCCTTCAATTTCATAAATGCTTTTTGGAAGAGCGGAATCGGAGACATACCAATTATATGCCGCATCAAAAATTATTACCGCTTTGTTTTTTCTCGCGTATTCTACAAATGCCTTTAATTGCGCGCGTGAAGCAACTGCCCCTGTTGGATTATTTGGAGAGCAGAGGAAAATCAAATCAGCTTTCTCTTTCGGAGGCTCTGGGAAAAAGTTATTCTTCTCATTACAGGGCATATAAATTACTTTACCATACTGCTGGCCGTTTGAAGTGCCGGTTAGTCCCGAAATTACACTCGCATCAACATACGCGGGGTAAGTTGGGTCTTGAACCGCAACCACTGAATTATTTGAAAAAATTGATAGAAGATTTCCAAGGTCAGATTTTGCGCCGTCGCTTACAAAAACTTCCTCATTTTCAATTAAAACATTCATTCTTTTATAATACTCAACAATCGCTTCTCTAAAATTTGGAATTGCATAAGTTGCGAGGTCATCTCCGTAACCTGAATAAGTTTTTGCATCAGCGAGTTTATCTACAGCGGAGTGGAGTGCTGAAACTACGCCAGGAACTAATGGTTCAGTAGTGTTACCAATTCCAAGTCTTATGACACTAACGCCTGGACTCTTATCAAGGAAAATTTTCACTCGCTTTGAAATCTCCGGGAACAAATACCCCGCGGAGAGTTTGTTGTAGTTGGAATTTATTTTTGCCATGTCATCACCCTCAAAAGTGTCCAGGAAATTGAGTCTGGACTTTAAATCAAACCCATTTGCTTAATCAATGAGGCAACTTTCCCTTTATGATCCAGCGTCATTTCACACATTGGAAGCCTATAAACTTCCTCGCACATTTTCTTCTGCGCAAGAACAAATTTAATCGGAATTGGGTTTGTTTCAATAAAAATGTTCTCAAAGAATGGGGCAAGTGACGAGTTAATTTTCTCCGCTTCGGAATAATTTCCCGCAAGGGCAAACTTAACCATTTTAACCATCTCTCCAGGCACCGCGTTAGAAGCAACGCTAATTATTCCGACCCCGCCCGCTTTGATTAAGTTAAGTGTCATATTATCGTCCCCGCTAAGAACAGAGAAATAACTTGGAGCTTTCGCGATAACATCCTTCATTTGATTTAAATCTCCCGAAGCCTCTTTCACCGCAATAACATTAGGGCATGCAGAAATAATTCGCATAAGAGTTGGAGTTTCAACATTTACCCCAGTTCTTCCCTTGATATTATAAACAATTACTGGGATTTTCACCGAGTCAGCAATTTTTTTGAAATGCAAAAATAATCCTTCCTGAGTGGGTTTATTGTAATAAGGATTCACTAACAGCAACCCGTCAGCACCAGCGCGCTGGGCATCCCTTGAGAGCTCCACCGCTTCCTTTGTGCAATTACTCCCGGTTCCGGCAATCACAAAACAGCGTTTATTCACTTTCTTTATTACAAATTCAATTACTTTTTTGTGCTCCGCATGATTCAGAGTGGGCGACTCCCCGGTAGTTCCGCAAGGCACAATACCCGCGACACCGTTATTTATTTGAAACTCAATTAATTTCCCAAGCGCATCATAATCAACGCTCTCATCGCGCTTGAAGGGAGTGATTATTGCAGTAAATACTCCTTTGAACTTTTTTTCATCCATTTAACCAATCATCCAAATATTTTCAACTAAAAATAATTAAAACTTCGTTTCTTCCTAAATTACTTTTTCCCAGAAAGTATTGTCGCCATCAAATCATCAATGCTAAAAAATCCTTTTTTTCCTTTCAAGAACTCCGCAGCAAGAACAGCACCGAAAGCAAATCCTTCTCTTCCTCTCGCAACATGATTTAATTCAATTGTGTCAACAGGAGAATCAAACAGAACCGTGTGAGTTCCAGGAATGCTACCGCACCTCATGCTCGCAACATGAAGTTCTTCCGGGTTTGGCTTTCTATCAGTAAATCTATCAGCAAATATTTTTTTCTTTCTCTGCATTGATTCAAGAATGATTTTGCCGATTATTTGCGCGCTCCCGCCGGGAGAGTCTTTTTTCTGATTATGATGCACTTCAAAAACCGCAGCGTCATATTCAGGAAGATTATTCATTACTTTCGCGGTTTCGCGAACAGAGTGAAAGAAAACATTCATTCCAATGCTAAAATTTCCGCTCCACAAAAAGCCAACACCATTTACCGCGCCCTTCATTTCACTCATTTTATCATACCATCCGGTTGTGCCCACAACAAGATTTTTTCCTAGCGCAGAAACCTTTTTTGCGTTCTCAAGAACTGTGGCGGGTGTAGTGAAATCAATGCAAACATCAACCCCATCAAGGCTTTGCTTTGAAATTTCCAAAAAATCAGCGCCGGGAGTAAGCGGATCAATAGTGACAACTTTATGGTTTCTTTCAAGAGCGACTTTTTTTATCGCTAGTCCCATTTTGCCCAGTCCAATAATAGCAATGTTCATGCTTTACTAACCCCAACAATTAAGCCCCTTAGGGAAGTCTTTAAAAATACGTAATAAAATTACGAAAAGCGAAGGCAGGCGGCTAGTATTCTTTAAGCACCGAGAATGTCTCCGTCTGCTCGACACCCTCAATTGCTCTTATCGCCTCAAGCTTGCCGTTAAGCTCCTTAAGGTCCGGAGCGTGAATTATTACAATTATACTTAATCTCCCAGTAACCTCAAACACTCTATGCACTCCAAGCTTCACTATTCTCTCAACTATTTTGTGAGTAGGAGAGCTTGAAGAAGTAACCACTTCAACAACAGCATTTGTTGAGGAAGAAGTTTCAATTGTAAATTTTTTTATAACACCTTTCTTTGACATCTTTGCCACTCGCTGGCGTATTGTCCCTTCAGAAACACCAAGCTCGCGGGCAATTGAGAGATAGGGTTCTCTCGAATCATTTGAGAGAATCTCAATTATTTTTTTATCAATTCCGTCCATAAAAAAACCCCCTTATCATAATGCTTTTATACTAATAATGCCTCACTAGTTTATGGAAGAAAAAGCACAAGGCGCGATTGAATATCTTCTGATAATAGGCGCGGCGGTGGTGGTTGTGGCGATTGTGATTGCGGCACTCACTGGGACGATGACTGCTGGAAAACAACAGGGAACCCAAGCAAATACTGATTATAATAAGCAAGTAAGCGATTTAAACGCGCTTAGAAAATTCTGATTTTAAAAACCCAAGAAATGAATGAACTACTTTTTCTCTTCTTCTTTTGGAAGCACAAGATCAATACTTAGTTCTTTGAGCTGCTTTGCCGCAACTTCGCTAGGCGAATCATCCATTAGTGAAACAGCAGCTTTGTTTTTTGGGAACGCAATTACTTCTCTCAAACTCTCAGCGCCGCTAAGAATCATCACAAGCCTATCAAGCCCAAATGCTAAGCCGCCGTGCGGAGGAGCGCCGTATCTAAATGCTTCAAGGAAAAAGCCGAACTTTTTATTTGCCTCTTCCTCGCTTAGTCCAATCATTTTGAATACCCTTGACTGAAGTTCAGGATTGTAAATTCTTACACTTCCTCCGCCAAGTTCAGTTCCATTCAAAATTAAATCATACGCAAGCGCTTTTACTTTCAAAGGCTCTTTCTCCATAAAATCAAGGTGCTCAATTCTTGGTGAAGTAAAGGGGTGATGCTCAAAAGTAATGCTCCCATCCTCTTCATCAATTTTAAACATCGGGAAATCCTTTACCCAAAGTAAATTGAATGTGTTTGGCTTAATTAAATCTAGTTTCTTAGCCAAGTAAACTCTCAAGAACCCAAGCGAATCATTCACCACTTTGGCTTTGTCAGCAACAATAACAATCAAATCATTTTCTTTTGCTTTTGTCGCGAGTTTCAACTTATCAAGCAAATCCGCTGAGAAATATTTCACAATTGAACCGTCAAACTTTTCGCCCTGGAATTTTAAAAATGCCGCACCATGCGCACGATAAATCTTTGTAAAATTCTCAATTTCATTCATATCCTTTCTAGAAAATTCCGCTTGGCCGCTAACATTAATCGCTTTAATTACTCCGCCGCCCTCAACAACTGATTTGAATGCATTAAATTCTCCTTTTGAAAGAATATTTGTAACATCAACAAGCTCAAGACCGAAACGTGTATCGGGCCTGTCAATTCCAAATCTCTCAATCGCTTCATCCCAACCCATTCTCAACAAGGGAAGTTTTACCTCAACCCCCATCATTTCCTTAAACACTTTCTGTATAAGTTTTTCATTTACTTTCATAACATCTTCTTCATCAACAAAACTCATTTCCACATCGATTTGTGTAAACTCGGGCTGACGGTCCGCTCTTAAGTCCTCATCCCTAAAACAGCGCGCGATTTGGAAATACTTATCCATTCCGCCAATCATCAATAATTGCTTGAATAATTGCGGGCTCTGCGGGAGCGCATAAAAATTTCCCGGATGAACCCTACTCGGCACTAAATAATCTCTTGCGCCTTCAGGAGTGCTCTTTGCGAGAATTGGTGTTTCAATTTCCAAAAATCCTTCCTCATCATAAAAATCTCTAACGAGTTTTACGAGCTTGTGCCTAAAAATAATCTTTTTCTGCAACGCAGGGTCTCTAAGCGCAAGGTATCTATACTTGAGCATCAAATCCTCATTCGTTTCTGTTCTTGCGGTAAGGTCAATTGGAATCGGCAGGGCTTTAGTAAGAATTTTCACACTATCCGCATCAAGCTCTATCTCCCCTGTTGCGAGCGCTTTCTTCTCGGTTCCTGCAGGCCTCTTTTTCACAGTGCCTTCAATTTGCAGAACAAATTCTTTTCTAATAGTTTTACCCGCTTCATGCAGCTCCGTGCTCTTCTTATGGTCAATTACTACTTGAGTAGAGCCATATCTGTCCCTCAGGTCAATAAAAGTAATAGGACCATGGTCGCGAACAGTATCCGTCCAGCCCTGAAGAGTAACCTTCTTCCCAATAAGCTTAGAATTTAATTCACCACAGGTGTGAGTCCTAATCATAAACAAAAATCGATTAAAAGGATTTAAAAAACAAAACCATGATGGTTAATTAAGGTGATTTAATGCTTGAAGTAGTAAAAGAGTTCAAGGACTTCTTAAAAGAATACAAAATAATCGCGCTAGCAGTAGCGTTCATTATTGGTGTTGCCGCAACCGCGCTGATAAAGTCGCTTGTTGATAACCTCATAATGCCGACAATCACCCCATTCATACCAGGCGGAGCATGGAGAACAGCAACAGTTGCGCTAGGACCATTTGTTTGGGGAATCGGACCATTCATCGGAGAACTAATCAACTTCGCGATAATCGCATTCGTAGTATTCCTCATCGCAAAATATATGATGGGAGAGGCGAAGGTAACTAAGAAGTAAGAAAGGTTTCTTGACAAAAGACCAACAAGAAAATACTATATTATGGGAAAAAGCAATTGCTTTTTCCTTTTCTATTTTTTAATTTCTAAATTCCGCGAAACTCATTCAATTCTATAATAACTTCCAAGCACTTTTACAAACTCGCAGTGGTTGTTAAGTTCAAGGAGCGCGGAATCAATTTTTCCCTCACCAACCATCCCGTCAATATCAACAAAGAAAACATATTCCCAAGGATTTCGCTTTGAGGGGCGGGATTCAATTTTACTCATATTCACTCCAAACTCTTTGAATGATTTTATTGCATCAAAAAGAGAGCCCGGTTTGTCTTTTACAGCGAAGAGGATTGAGGTTTTTGGCTTTGTTCCCCTATTCATTCCAACAAATGTTTTTGCTGAATCTCTTTGCATAAGAACAACAAATCTCGTTTTGTTGCTTGAAATGTCATTAATATTTTTCTCCACAAGCGCAATTGAGAATTTCACTGACGCGGTTTCTGATGCAATTGCCGCGCAATTACTTTCTTTTGATGCTCTCTCCGCAGCTTTAGCAGTGCTTGAGGATTCCACAAGCTCAGCGTTTGGATAATTATTCTCAATCCACTTCCTACACTGAGCAAACCCCTGCGGGTGAGAATAAATTCTTTTTATTGCGCTCTTGTCCTTTTCGTTTGACAAAAAACATTGGCGAATATCAAGCAATATCTCCGCGCAAATCATTAGTTTTGTATCAGCGAGAGAATCAAGCGTGGATGTAACACTTCCTTCGGTGGAATTCTCAAGCGGAATAATTCCCGCATCCACAATGGTGTTTGAAACATGAGTAAAAACATTTTGAATTATATCAACTGGCACTAGTTCCTCGTTTGGAAAAACCTTCAGCGCCGCCTCGTGAGAAAAACTCGCTTGCGGACCCAAGAATGCAACTCTCATAAAATCACTAACTGCAAAACAAAATTATTCTCAGCACGCAACCTAAACAAATTCAAGCCAGCCCAAACAATCCTTATTATTTCCATGAATCACTTTCTTGTACTCTTCCTGAATCATCGCGGTGATTTTTCCGGCGGCTCCGCTTCCAATTTTATTATTATCAATCTCCCTAACAGGGGTAATTTCCGCAGCGGTGCCTGTGATAAAGCACTCATCAGCAGAAAGAAGTTCCTCTTTTTGGAAAGCTTTTTCAACAACTTTAATTCCTTTCTTTTTTGCGAGTTCAATCACCGAGTCGCGTGTAATTCCCGCCAAACATAGTTCGAGAGGGGGGGTAATCAAAACGCCATTTTTTACAATGAAAATATTTTCCCCCGAGCACTCCGCAACATTCCCCTTATAATCAAGCATAACCGCTTCCTCAAAACCAGTGCTTAGCGCCTCCATTTTGGCAAGGGTGCTATTAACATAAACCCCGGTGGTTTTTGAATGAATTGGAACTGATTTTGGGTGCGGGCGGCAGTAAGAAGAAACCTTTGCGCGAATACCATTTTTTAGCCCCTCTTCTCCAAGGTATGCTCCCCAAGGCCAAGCCGCAACAACAACATCCACTTTCGCACCAGTAGTGTCAAGCCCCATTTTTCCATAACCATAATATGCAATTGGTCGGATATAGCACTCCTTGAGTTTATTTTTACGCACAATTTCTTTCACAGCCTCAAGAATCTCTATTTCAGTAAAAGGAACTTTTAAGTAAATTAGCTCAGCGGAAGCGAAAAAGCGTTTAATGTGTTCTTTTAATCTAAAAACCGCAGGACCCTTCTCTGTATCATAGCACCTGATTCCCTCAAATACCCCCGAACCATAATGCAGAGAATGTGTGAGAACATGAGTAGTGGCTTCCTTCCACTTAACCATTTTGCCATTTACCCAAATGAAATCCGTTTCGTTCATCAAAATTAATTCCCAAGCAAACTCTTTTTAACCATTTACAGCCCCCCATAACTCAAAGAGTGGAGGGATTAGAGATGCCTGCAAAGAAAAAAAGTGTTAAGAAAAAAACTGTGAAGAAAGAAGAGAAATGCTGTTGCTGCTGCGAATAACGCAGCCAGCCTATTTTTTGCCATTGGTCTTTTTCAGCCAATCAATAATCTGAATCAAATGCTCTCTTGAGTATGGAGGAATTTTTGGAAAATTCGCGTTATGAATTAAGTGGCGCTCCGCCCTCTCAAAACTTCCTTTACCAAAATTTCTATTTACAAAAAGTTGTAGGGTTTGTGAAGAAATCACTCCAATCCCAAGCCGTTTCTCGGCGGCAACTAAACGCTCCTCAAAAGAAGCTTTATTCGCAACTGCCTGCTTGCGTAGTTTCTCTGCTTCTAACCTGCTCAAAATAGAAGGAGCTTTAAGACCAGTAAAAACTTTTTTTGATTTTATGCCCGCCCCTAAATTTGATTTCATAATAAAGAACTCTCTTTGTGAAATAAATAGGTTTGTATTAACAAAAATTAAAGTAAAGCGCCCAGCGAAGAATTTGGATTATGACGACGCCCAGGGGAGGACTTGAACCTCCGACCTACCGATTAACAGTCGGGCGCTCTACCTACTGAGCTACCAGGGCAATATAGAAACTCACCTTGAAACCCTTTATAAATTTTGCCAAAAGCCGAATTGGACAATAACTAGAAGAATTAACCAAGCCTTTCCTTCGGCGGGTTGTTGAGCAAAAATATCCGCACTTGTCTTTTGAATTGCTCAAAGTATTCAGGAGGGAATGCGGCGCCCGCTGCGGGTATGTGCCCTCCGCCTTTTGCGTAAGGAATATCAACAATACCCGCTTTTGCGAGTAAATTACAATTCACTTTAAAATCCTGCCTGCGGATTGAGCACTTCATAAGGTCCCCGGGCTGTTCGTAAATTATAATCGTGCTCTCTTTGTGCTCAACGGAGAGAATGTTGCTTAGTTTTGAGGCAAAGCGCGGGTCTGATTTAAAGAAATACAATCCAACATCGCCATAATACTCCGCTTTTTCTTTGAACATTTCCTTAAGCATCACAAGTCTTTTGTCAAATAATTTTTTTAGCGCGAAAAAATCCGTTTCAATTAAATCAAGCGGTTTCTTTGCGGAACTCACAACTGAAAAGAAAGTGTTTATTTTTTCAGGGTACTGGGAGGTAATGCACGCGACAAGATCAGCGAGCTCATTAAGTTTTGCTCTGGTAAGATGGTGTTTTTTCTCAACGGATTTTAAAAAATCCTTCCACTCATCAAACGCAAAATCCCCAATCACCCCAATCGCACAGAGCCAATCTATTCCTAAGAACAAATCATGAACCATTTTTGAGGCAGGATACTTTGAGGGCTCAATATCAGAAAAACTCCTTGGCTTAATTACCATGCATCGAAAAGCATTTCCTCTAATAACATCCCCCTGATGGTGATCAATTACAAGAAATGGACCCGTTGCGTTTCCAAGCGACTCAAGCACCTCTGAAATAAACGCTTCCCCAAGGTCAAGGAAAATTGTTTTCTCCGGACTGAATTTATTGAAGTGCTCATTTGGAAAACTTAATTTCCTTGAGTAGTGATCATAAAAGAATACTTGTGATTCAACTTTGCTAAAATCGAGGAACTTCTTCATCTGAACTGCCGCAGTTAACCCATCCTCGTCATTATCAGAAATAATTGCAATCCGCTTGGTTTCCTTTAGAGACAAAAATGCAAGTACTTTTTGGCGTGCCTGCGCAAGTCTTTCACCACCAACAAACTTAATTTGACGCTTCGCTTTTGGCTTTACTGCACGCTTAACTGCACTCTTTGGCTTCGCTTTCTTTACAGAAGCCCTTTTTTTCTTACCAGGCATATTACTCAAAGTACTTCAATACAAAACGAGTATATTAAGCCTCCCCATGCACAAAAGGAATTTAAACTCCTAACAGTTTAATCATTAAGGTGATAAGAATGGCTTACGAACATACTAACTCAAAAGGGAATAAATATTATTTACACTCAAGGGGACACTTATTCTTTTTCTCTAAGAACCCGGCAGAAGGAATAGATTTGCCTGCAGGATATAAAGTAGTTGAGAACCAGACAACTGGACTCCCAATGATAAAGAAAGAATAAAGGGATTTTGATGCCTTATTTGCCGCTAAAAATGACGCACATAAGGCGAAAAATTCTTTATGACCCAAAAGCAAAAGTCCCAATTCCTCCAAAACACTTTCCCATAACTAAAAGACAGGATAATGTTGAGGGACTTGCTAAAAGGAGAGGACAAATAAATCCGCTTATTGAGGCGCTCGCAAAAAAATCGATGGAGCGGCTTGAGAAGAGATATGCAAAAAGGGGGGCACTTACTATTAGAGTAATGCAGGCGCTCTCGCTTGATAAATGGGCGGCAGCATACGCGGACCACTTGGTTCAATCAATAAAATTAAAGGACTCTCTCCCGGCTGTTGCAAAAGCAGCGGGAGTTAAACTTCCTGAAGAACTTCCAAACCCCGCACAAAACCCCAAGCTCTGGGCAGAGATGGAAAAAGTTGTGTGGGAGCACGGCTTTGACGGGTTTATGCGAATAGCCAAAAAGAGGTTTAAGAATTGGGAAAAAATTACTCGCGTAAGAAAACAAATTGATAATTTTACCTCGCTCCCTGAAATGATTTATACGGAGAGAAACACACACTGGAGAAGAATTAACCAGGTGGTTCAAAAACTTCTTGAGAGAAAAGAAAGCCCTGAGAAAAATCTTTCTGAAGAAATAAAAAGAATAAATGCAAAGCATAGAACAATCGAAAAAACGCAACAGCCAACAGCAATAAGACTCGCCGCAATTGATGTTGTAATGGCTGCATCAATTTACGCTGATTTAAAAAAAGCCCAGCACAAAGAAATCAAAAGCGACGCAGAGGGACGCGAGTATTGGAGCGAGGCATACAGCGAAGCAATGACCATAGTTTTCCCGCGTATTGCGCAGGACCACGAACTTACAAGAGCGATACTGGGTTTTAAGAAAATGTCAAAACTAAGGCAGGATACAAGACAACTACAATTAAAACTCGCCTAAACAATACTTCCCAGCACAGCATAGCCAGCTAGGGAGTCTTTCTAAAAAAACAGGGTTTTAAAGCCTTTTTTCCCCAAATTTAGAAGAAAAGGGTGGTTTTTTGGTTGCTGAAAAAGAAGTAAAGGGAGAAAAGGACGAGAGAAGCAAATTAGAAAAAGAACTATTTAGCGAGCACAAAAGCGCTTGGGAATTACTTTCTGAAGAGCAAAAAAGCGCTATGAAATATTGCGATGATTATAAGGAATTTCTTGACGCAAACAAAAGCGAAAGAGAAATAGTTTCTTGGAGCGAGAGACTCGCAAAGAAAAACGGATTTGTTTCAATAGAAGAAGCAGCCGCAAGCACCAAAAAGATTTACGCAATTAACCACCACAAAAATATTCTTTTAGTTGAAATCGGGAAAGAGGGACTCGCAAAAGGAGCAAGAATTATCGGCTCGCACATTGATACACTAAGACTTGACTTAAAACTCAGCCCGATTTATGAATCAGAGCCATTCGCGATGATAAACCTCCATTATTACGGCGGAATAAAAAAATACCAGTGGCTGAATGTGCCCCTCTCAATGCACGGAGTAGTGTTCAATAAGAAAGGAGAGAAGATTGATGTTGCACTTGGAGAGAAAGAAGACGAACCTGTTTTTGTAATCTCTGATCTTTTACCGCACCTTGAGGGGGCGGAAGGAAAAGAAAAAGCCGCCAAAGATATTATTAAGGGAGAGGACCTTGATGCGATAGGGGCAACAATCCCAATTGAGGATAAAAAAGTAAAAGAAAAAATCAAGGCAACATTCCTCAAATTCTTTAATGATAAATACAAAATAACCGAAGATGATTTTGTTTCAGCGGAGCTCTCGCTCTACCCCGCAATAAAAGCAAGGGATGTTGGAGTGGACGCTGGACTTGTTGGGGCACCAGCGCATGATGATAGAGTATGCTCATACACCGCGGTGAAAGCGCTACTCGAAAGCAAATCAGATAAAACACGAGTCGTTCTCTTAATGGATAAGGAAGAAATTGGAAGCGTAGGAAATACCTCAATGGATTCATATTTCCTTGAGAATACTCTTGAGAGAATCGCGAAAATGAGAAAAGAGAATATTACTGGAAGAGAAATACTCTCGAAATCAAAAGGAATCAGCGGGGATGTTACTTCAGCATATGACTCAAAGTTCGCTGACAAGATGGACCCGATGAATATGAACAAAGTTGGATTTGGTGTTGCGGTTGAGAAGGCAACCGGAAGCGGCGGAAAATATTATGGAAGCGACGCTAACGCCGAATATATTTCGTGGATAAGAGGGATGCTCCAGGAAGCAAAAATCCCTTGGCAGCACGGAGAAATCGGAAAAGTGGATCAGGGCGGAGGCGGAACAATCGCATACCTGCTCGCAAAATACAATATGGATATTGTAGACATGGGCACTCCCGTACTCGCAATGCACTCGCCGTTTGAGCTCGCAAGCAAAATAGATATTTTCGCAACACAAAAAGCATACAAAGCGTTCTTTGAATACAAGTAATTCAAAGAACCATTAATTTTTTTGAACTTGCTTTTATGATATGGAAAAAAGTAGATTCAATACTTGTGACTAACTTCCACAGCTACTGGAAGAATCCGTTTGTCAATAAGTACTTGCGCAGCGTGCATGGATATGCCCCAAGCGAGAAATATGAAGGAATGCTTCTACTAAGAAAAACCAAGAAACCGCTTTGGATTTCCCACCCATTTAATCACGCGCAGGCGAGAAAAGTTATTCACGGCGCAAAAGTTGTCACTTATTATGGAAGAGAAGAGCTGCGCGCAATCCTTAGAAAGAATTGCGGAAAAAGAATAGGGTTTGATGCTAGGCACACCGCTGTATCAACACTCGCATCACTAAAAAAGCACGCTAAAGGAAGAAAATTTGTGAATATCTCAAATGATATTGAGGAATTAATGGAAACAAAAAAACCTGAAGAAATTGAAAATATTAAATGCGCTGTTGAGGAAACCCGCAGAGTGCTTAATAATATTCAATTAAGCCTTCGGCCAGGGATTAGGGAAAAAGAAGTGGAGAACTTAATAAGCGATGAATTTAGAACTAAAGGATTTGACACCGCGTTTTGCATTGTCGCATTTGGGAAAAACACCTCAAATGTTCACCACGTTTCAGGAAATGAGGCACTCTCAATTGAAAGCCCGATACTAATTGATGCGGGAGCAAAGTGGAAAGGGTACTGCGCTGACCTAACAATAAGTTTTTGGTTTGGGAAACACGCGCCGAAGAAATACAAGGAAACAATGAGAAAAGTTCTTGATGTTGTAAGCACCACCGAAGGAAAAATGAAAGCGGGAATAAAAGCAAAAGAACTCTTCGCGCTAACAAAACCACTCGGAAAAATTCCTCACGCGCTTGGGCACGGCTTAGGACTTGAAGTGCATGATGTTCCTAGCGGAATCGGAGAGAAAAGCAACTGGAAACTTAAAAAAAATATGGTGCTCGCAATTGAACCCGGGATTTATACAAAAGAATTCGGAATAAGAGTAGAGCACACTTATGTTGTGCTTGAGAAAGGGACTAGAAGACTTTAATTTTTTGATTGTGGGCATTATGCAACTTCACGAGGCACGCGAGAAAATACTTTCTTCGCTTACAAACCGGCACATGTGCCTCATAGTTAGCGAGTGCGAAGTGAATTACCAAGGAAGGGCTTCCTCTGTGCTCCCGCTTGGCAAAAGGCTTGTAATAATTAAAGCGGATTCATCTGTTTCGATACACGAAAACCGGCTCATAAGGCCGACTAATTACATGATGGACGCAAAAATCTCCTGCGAATATGGGGTGGGCGAAGATGGAAAAAAACAACTCGTGCTCACCGCAAAAAAACTCAAACCGCACGAAACTATTGTTGTGAAATTTAATTCTGTTTTGGATGTGCAAAATTATGATTTGCCTGAAAGTAATGACCTCCGCTTAAGCGGTTCGGAGAGAGAATTAAATGATGCATTAATGGATGACCTCTCCTTCCTCGAACCAGGACTTAAACCAATTAATCAGCAGCAAGTGTTTCGAAAAGGAATTTGTGATATTGTTGCAGAGGATGCTAAAGGAAGGCTTGTTGTAATTGAACTCAAAAGAAAGCAGGCTGATTATGCAGCTGTTTCGCAGCTAAAGAGATACGCGGAGCAAGTGAATAAAATGAAGGGAATTGAAACAAGGGGAATATTACTTGCGCCAAGCATAAGAAAGAGCGCGCTTGAGTTACTCAAGAGCTATGGGCTCGAGTACTTTAGTTATGACTTTGAAGTGGGTGAAAGAAGCAAAATAAAGGGAATAGGAAAAACCCAGATGAAAATAAATGACTTGTTTGAGTGAACCGTGTGCAAAAAATACAATTAATACTGAAGAGTAAGCCCGTTCTTCTTTAAGTATCTCTTCAAAGCAACGTATCCATGCTCATTGAAAATCTTTTGTGCTTCTCTTATTTGCGGAAGTGTCTTTAAACCAAATTTTTTCCAAGCCGCAACATCAAATTCAAAACCATTAACTCTAGCATTTACAGCAGGCTTTTGTCCAAGCTTCTTCCTTACTCCGCTTCCAACTAATTTTCTAGGCATCATCCAAATTACCTTTGCAATAATCAAGAAGGCCCCCTTCGCACTAGCTCTAAAGCGCCAATCCTTGCATTGAATAATAACCTAACTACATTTAAATTCAAAACACCCCCCTGCACCCAATAAAAATTCTTTGTTTAGGAGATATTCTTAGCTAAGGGCTGGTATAAATGGCTTTTATTCAAGATGATTTTAACAGGTTTGTTGAGGAAAACAACGTTATCGGCTTCTTTAAAGAACCCATAACTCTCAAGTCTGGGAGAAAGTCCAACTTTTACGCGAACTGGAGAGATATCGTTGAAGATGTTTATCTAACTGATAAATTAGCTGATTTTGTGATAGAATTTGCAAAGAAAAATAATTTGCATGCTGATACTTTTTTTGGGGTTCCAGAAGGCGCGACAAAAATAGGAATAATTACACAGTACAAATATGCAAAACTGGCAAACAACTTTGGAAAAGGAAGCCACACACTCTCAATCGGAAGAGCAAAACCAAAAGAACACGGAGTGCCAAAAGACAAGTTCTTTGTTGGCGCGCCAAGAGGAAGAGTGGTTGTGATTGAAGACACCACAACCACAGGCGGCTCGCTCTTAACAACACTTGATATGCTAAAAGAAGCCGGAATAACTGTCACCGCCGTGATAAGCCTTCTAAACAGAATGGAAAAAAGAGATGATAATTTGAGCGTTAAGGAAGCAGTTGAGAAAAGAGGACCAAAATTTTACAACATGAGCGCCGCAACCCAAATCCTCCCGAGGGTTTATAAAAAACTCCTCCCTGGAGAAGAAATCGCAAGAGCAATTGAGAAAGGGTTTGAGGAATTTGGTGTTGAGAAAATAAAACTCATTTAAGAATTATTAATTTAAAATACAAAAAGCAAGAATTTAATTTAAATGAGGACTTTTTATGGAAACAACTTTTTTGGGAAAAAAAATCTCAGGAAAATTTACTATCCCTTCAGGAATTATAATGACGAGCGCAACAACACTTCTAAAAATCGCAAACACTATCCCGCAAATAGGGGTACTTACAACAAAAAGCATTGGGCCTGTACAACGAGATGGGTACCGCGAACCAATTCTCTCGCAGTACGCAAAAGGGTGCTTTGTGAATGCGGTGGGGTTAACTAATCCAGGTGCAGCGGAATTTGCAAAACAATTAAGCGAAATAAAACCAAAAATCCCAGCGGATAAATTCCTGCTTATTTCAATATTTGGCGCAAGTGCGGCAGAGTTTGTTGAAGTTGCAAAAATACTTGAACCATACGCGGACGGATTTGAATTAAATCTTTCCTGCCCGCACGCAAAAGGATACGGAATGAGTATGGGGCAGGATCCGGAACTTGTAAAAGAAATTGTTTCTGCAGTGAAAGGCGCGGTGAAAGTTCCATTAGTTGTGAAACTTACCCCAAATACTGATAAGATTGGATTAATCGCAAAAGCCGCGGAAGAAGGAGGGGCTAGCGCAATATGCGCAATTAATACAGTGGGTCCAAGGGAACACACTTTTGAAGAAATCCCAATTCTCTCAAACAAAAAAGGCGGGGCATCAGGAAAAGAAATACTTTCAATCGGATTAAAATGCGTAAAAGAGATTTCAGAGAACGTAGAAATTCCAATAATTGGATGCGGGGGAATAAGCACAGCGCAGGATGCGAAGGAATATGAAAAAGCGGGCACAAGTATTTTTGGAGTCGGCTCCGCACTCGCCGGAATGAATACACCAGAACTAGCACAATACTTTGCTGAACTTGATAATGATTTTGTGAACGGGACAGAAAATGCGGCAAAGTTATTGAAAACAATTGACATGAGTTTTAAAAAGTTTAAATTAGTGGAGAAACACAAACTCGCTGATGACCTCGCGGTGCTTGAGTTTGATAAGAACATTACAATACAACCAGGACAATTTGTGTTCGCTTGGGTCCCTGAGTGCGGAGAGAAACCCTTCTCAGCGCTTGATAATGAACCCCTAAAAATGCTAGTGCAAAAAAGAGGATGCTTAACTGAAAAACTACTCGGGCTCAAAGCCGGGGCTGAAGTATTTATTCGCGGACCACACGGAAAAGGAATAATTCCGCAAAAGGATAAGAAAACAATTATTGTCGGCGGAGGATGCGGAATTGCAGCACTCTACCAATTAGCAAAGGAACTAGGAACACACAACACCGAAGTATTCTTTGGCGCAAGGGACAAGAAACACTTATTTTACATTGAAGAATTAATGAATTGTTCCACTGTTTGGGTAACAACAAATGATGGGAGCTTTGGAAGAAAAGGATTCATTAGCGAATCACTGCAGAGAAGACTCACCCAACTTGAGGCAAAAGAACATATTCTAAAGGAAAATATTGTGTTTTACAATTGCGGACCTGAAGCAATGATAAAAACCTTGCTTCCAATTGAGGAAAAATACGCTTTAAAGGAAAATATTTACTGCTCAGTTGAATATGTCACAAAATGCGGAGTGGGTATTTGTGGCTCATGCGCCTCAAAATCAGGAAAAAGGACATGCGTTGACGGACCATTCATAAATTCCACGGAGGCGGAGTAAAATGAGAATTGATCCACATGTACACTTTCGAGATGCCGGGCAGGAATATAAGGAAACTATTGCGCATGGACTTGCGCTCGCTAGGGAAGAAGGCATTGATATTGTATTTGATATGCCAAATACCCAAAAACCAATTCTTACAAAAGAAGATGTTAAAAAAAGACTTGCGCTTGTTCCTGCGAGCGAGAAAGGAAGATATTATTTGTATATTGGCGCAACAAGTAACTCTGCGCAACTAATCGGGGCAATTGAAGCCGAGAGGGAAATTAAAGAAGTAATTGGAATAAAGCTGTTCGCGGGCAAATCAACTGGAAATTTGCAAATTATTAATGAAGGGGATCAGAAGAAAGTATATTTAGTTCTCGCAAAAAACAATTACACCGGAGTGCTTGCGGTGCACTGCGAGAAAGAAAAATATATTACTGGGGCTTTTAATCCAGCACAGCCAATTACTCACGCAACCTCCCGCCCAAATATTGCGGAAATTGAATCGATAAAAGACCAAATCAGATTTGCAACGGAAGTTGGGTTTTTAGGTACGCTCCACATTTGCCACGTTTCATGCGCGGAATCACTGCGAGTAATTGAAGCTGCACGAAAAGAAGGAAAAATTAAAATTACCTGCGGAGTCACCCCGCATCACTTGCTTTGGAGCGAGGAGAAACTCAAAGGCGAGCATGGACTTTTGTACAAAATGAATCCCCCGCTTAGAAGCGAGAGAGATGTTGAAGCCCTTCGTGATGGGCTAAAGAACGGATTAATTGATTGGATTGAAACTGACCACGCGCCCCACTCAATCGGGGAAAAATTGCACAAAGGCTACCCATCAGGATACCCAACACTTTACTTATACAAAAAACTTGTTGAAGAAACACTTCCAGAGTGGGGATTTCGTCAAGAACAAATTGAAAAACTTACATTTGGCAACATATCAAAAACATTTGGGTTAAATCCACAGTAGAATATTATTTTCATTCCCAAGGAAAGCTTTCAACTTTATTAGATTCTTTTAAGTAATAATCAGGTTTTATTTCAGAAAAGGGCATGATGTACAGGCAAGCAGTTCTTACTTTCGCCCCTTTTGCCTCCAGATACTTTTTTGCAACAATTAAACTCCTGCCCGTTTCCAGCATATCCTCCACAAGAAGTATATTTTTACCAGAAATGGCATCTTCAATTGTTGTCACAACTTTTCTTTCTTCTCCAACCTTATTCACGCTTATGCAATACATTTCTTTTACATTCAAATAAGTGCAAAGAAGCCTTGCGGGAATAACTCCCCCGCGAGTAATTCCAATAATAATATTTGGGGTGAAATCAATCTTCTTACACAAATTCTTAATTTCAACTTCAAGAGTTTTCCAGTCCATAAGATAATATTGAGTTTATTATTCTTAAATCTTTACATTAATCAGAGAAAAATTTGATTTCTCCAGTTTTCAATCAGTAAAATCTTTAAATGTTCTGAAATCCCCTCGATTTGTTTAAGAAGAGTTTAATTCTTCCTGTTCCTAGTGGTGCTAGTGAAGATTAGTGAGAAAGAAAAAATTGCAAGAAGCAGAGTATGCCTTCCCCTTGACGGGTTAAATACCTTAAAAGAGCTTCGTGAAAGAGTGCAGGAATTAACTCCTGTTGTGGGGCTATTTAAGATAGGAAAAGAAACATTTACACGGATGGGACCAGAAGCCATTAGGGCTGTAAAAGAAGAGGGCGGAGAAGTGTTCCTTGACCTAAAATACCATGATATTCCTAATACTGTTAAAGGCGCAGCAAGCGCTGCAACAGAATGGGGTGTAAGCATATTTAATGTTCATGCTTCGGGCGGGAGCATAATGATGAAGGCGGCTCTTGAAGGGGCAACCGATACGGCAACAAGACTAGGCGTTGAACGACCAAAAATAATTGCAGTAACGCTTCTCACAAGCATTGATAGGCAAACCATGAATATGGAACTAAAAGTTTCTGGAAGCACTGAAGACCAAGTTCTAAACCTTGCGCTACTTACACAAAAATCTGGGCTTGACGGAATTGTTTGCTCCGCGGCGGATTTGTACGCGATAAAGGATAAATTGCCAAAAGAATTCATGTTTGTCACGCCAGGAATAAAGGGAGTTAATACTCCTGCTGGCGCAGACCAAAAAAGAGTTTTCACACCAGGAAATGCAATAAAAGATGGCGCAACAATTTTAGTAATTGGAAGAGCAATCACTGACCAAAAAACAAAAGAAGAAAGATTGAAAGCAGGATACGAAATACTCCGCGACATGGCAAAGAATTTGTGAAGCATAAAATTGAATCATGCAAGAAAAGAAAAAAATTATATTTGAGGGTGAGTAAACAATGGAAAAAAATTGCAGCGAATTAAGATTCTTTTACGGGAACAGCAATCCTGAACTTGGGGAGAGAATTACTAAGGCGCTTGGAGTGACAAAAGGCGAAATTACACTCAAAAAGTTCGCTAACGGGGAAAGTTATGCGCAATTCATGGAGAATATTAGAGGAAAAGATATTTTCCTGCTCCAAACCGCGGTAGAACCAATAAATGATAACTTGGTTGAACTATTAATCATGATTGATGCCGCAAAAAGAGCGAGCGCGGGCAGAATTACCGCAATCACCCCAAATTACTTTTACGCGAGGCAGGATAGAAAAGCCGCTTCAAGAGAGCCAATAACAGCAAGACTTGTGGCGGATTTACTTACAACCGCTGGCGCTGACAGAGTAATGACACTTGACCTTCACTCCGACCAAACACAAGGATTTTTCACAATCCCGCTTGATAATTTACCAACAACCGGGTTTTTCATCAAAGAAGCGAGGAAATATGCCAAAGGGGAAGCGGTTGTTGTTGCCCCTGATGCGGGTTCAGCAAAAAAATCCACAAAAATCGCGCACAAAATGAACTTGGGGCTTGCAATAATAAACAAAATGCGAACCAAACACAACGAAGCAAAAGCGCTGAATATAATTGGTGATGATGTTAAAGGAAAAATCTGCTTAATATTTGATGATATTATTGATACGGGCGGAAGTTTATGCAATGCGGCGGAACTTTTGAAACAAAATGGAGCTAAAGAGATTTATGCGTTCGCGACACACGGGGTATTAAGCATGAATGCGGCTGAAAATATTTTGGCATCTGATTTGACTAAAGTAATTCTCTCTGATTCACTTCCACTCCACACGAAAAATAGCAAAATAGAACTTGTGAGTGTTGGGGAGTATTTGGCGAAAGCAATTAAGTGCATTAATAATAATGAAAGTGTGAGCGTGCTCTTTGGAGAAGATGACTAAATTAGTTTAGATTAAATGGCATCAAGAATACTAAATTAATTAGTCACAAATCTCAACAACATCAAGGAGTTTGCAACTGCATCTTGTGCCTGTAAGCAAAGAAATACTTGGCTTTGTTCTCCCATCATCCCCCGAAATAAATTCTTTCACATAAGTCCCGTGGGAAGTGCGAAGCTCAAGCACAAACTCATTCTCATTGATTTTTCCCACGCGTTCAATTACAACGGTTTTTTCCCTGTCAAGGTCAGCTCGGCGCTTTACCACACGAAGAGGAGTTTTTTGAATAACCTCAATCTTTTCCCCAATTTTAAGCATCTCAAGATTTGCGGGCTTATCAGAAGTGACATACGCGGAGTAAACCTTGTGATGATGCGCGTCTTTTAGAGGAGAAACATCCCCAAGCGCGCAAAGTTCTAGCGAATTCACTGAGATTTTGTTTTTGTAAGTAGAATTAATTTCATTTTCAATTGCTTTAACATCCGCAAATCGCTTGAGCGGCAAAAGTATTTCAGCAATAAATGGTCTCCCATCCCCAAGCATCAAAACATCCATATCCTCACGTCCTGCGCCATGCATAATCAATAATTTTCCCTCAAAGTATGGCACCATTACTTTCCCAATTAACTGCTCCACGCTCTCGGTTGAGAAGTGCCCGGTGTTTTGGCAGTACCAGCAACCCGAACCCCTGCACTTATTGCAAAAGAATTCAGTTTGAGCAATTTCCCTTGAGTACTTGCAGTACCTTCCCCTCACATAAACCGGTCTTAATCTAATACAAACAAGTTTCTGCTGAAAATTAATCAAGAACTCCACATCAGAAATTGTAAGAGTCATTTTCTTCTTTAATTCTGATTCAATTCTATTCATTAAATTCGTTTGAACCGAGAACTTTAAGTGACTCTTCTCCGCATCACTCACATCAGGCCAGGAAACGCCCAATTTGAAGGTCTCAAACTCGATTTGCTTTGAGAGCTGCTTAATTATTTGAAATACTTTCTCATTAAGTTCCTCATCAAAGAACCCGTCAAACTCAAATTCCGTGGCGTAATGATACTCCGCGCTCTTTACCCTATCCCGAAATTGAAGCTCGTGGAGGAGTTCCTCGCCCTTTTTTAGCCCATCATAAAGAAAAAGCGGTTTCATAAAATATGACTCCAATGAAGCGAATAAAAAGGATGCTGTGAGCATGAGAAAATAATAAAGAAAATTGGCTAAGAACAGCCTAGCCAATTGAATTAAACAAATTAATTATTTTACTTTTGCGTAAGCCAGTGACCAAACCTGTTTTAATCCCACAACGAGTGCTATTGGCGCAAAGAGTGCCATTAGGTTAGGGAAGATTGTGTCAAGCAGCGGCGCAATTGATGGAATAATTGTATTTATTTGAGGGATAGTTATTTGTATCGCCAAAATAAGCGCAATTATCGCTATTAATAAATCATTTGTGTGAGGAGCGCCTAAATGCGCAAGTCCCGTAACTATTCCAAGAATAATTAATACTCCAAGAACAATTAGTGTTGAACCTGTCATTGATGAAGGATATGCAGCTGCAATAACCCCAAGCACAACGGCAAGTAGTACACCCACAAGAAAAGCATATTTTCCAATTGAAGCCATTTATGAAAACCTCCTTCTAGTAATAACGCCCAAAACAAATAAAAATGAATCAAGTGGCTATTTGGGGCCGTTTATTGATGATTAACAATTGCGGGCCTTAGCTTAAACGCATTCTCAATTAACTGCATTTCTTTCTGAGTGAGCGCTTCAAGGGAATCAGAATAATACGGCTGAATTAGCCCCTGCAATGCAAGAATATGTTTTACCACCTGAACCTTTTTGTTATGCGGAATTAATTTGTTGAGCGCGGATACCTTCGCCTCCATTCTCATAACTCTAGCATAATCAAGCTCAGAGAAATCCTCAATTAGGGAAAGATAATATGAAGCAAATGTTATTGTGGAGATACAGCTAAGCCCCGAGAACCCTCTGCGCAGGGCATCAAATGCGAGTTCCTCATTCTCCTCGAATAATTTAGTGAGCTGGTAATATTTTCCAAGCTCATCCAAGTAATCAGGGTTCCTCGAGTAATCAATTACCCCGATTAAGCGTTCCCAATTAATTATATTATCAAGCCAAAGAGGAGGAATTGATTTTTTACTCATGAACGGGTTATTGTAAAGAAGAATATTTGTGGTGGTGCGTGTGAATATTGAGTCAAAAAAATCAATGAATTCAAGTTCCCTCTCCATGCACATCGCGGGAACATTAACCGCGCAAATATTAGTGAAACGCTGTGCCTCAATTACATTTTGTACAACTTCTTCCGTATCCGAGCCAAAGCACCCCGCAATTAAGAACCCTTTACCCGAAACCTCGGAAGAAACAATCCCCATTAACTCTTTTTTCTGTTCAGGAGAAAGATGTGTGTACTCAGAGAACTGGCTCAGAACAAAAAAGTTCTTCACACCCTTATTCATTAAGCGGGCGGTAATGGTTTTTAGGGCGAATGAATCAATGCTCTTATCAGAATTCATTGGAGTAATTAAAGGAGCAATCAAACCTTGAAGGGACGCGGGAGAGAAAGAAAAGGAATTCCTTTTTTTAAAGAACCCGAGTTTTCTCAAAATCATTCCCTCCTAATTGTTTTGGGTCTTTTTCACTAGACCCCGTTTAACTGCCTCAACAAAATTATCCCCTATTAGGACTTTTTTCATCGCCTCAAATACATACTTATCAAGCGCGGAGTTATCAACCTTTGGAAATTTCTCAATAAGTAATTTCACCGAGTCAAACTCAAGTTTGAAGTAAGCAAGACCCGAAACGAGCTGAATTTGCTTCCCCCTGTCCAAAAGGTTCTCCTCAAACAAAGCAAAATCGATTTTTGAGAAGCGCATTGTGTAATACCCATCAACCCACAAATCATCCCCAAAGAGAAGCGCATCCTTTTGAGGAATCTTTTTCTGCGCGAGAATCTTTTGTATTGCCACTTGCTTAAAATAACTGTCAATGAAATGCGGATCCTTTTCTAAACCATCTCGATGAAGCTTCTGATCCACTTCCGCTTTGCTTGAGATATATTCTTCATCAACAAACAAGAAATGCCCCTTATCAAAATATGTGTGCAGTTCTGCTTCAAGAAGTTTCTTTTGCGCTATTGTTTCATGATGGCCGGAGATTATGAAGAGCTCAACTTTTTTCTTTTTGCAATAAGGAATTAAATCATCAAGAAGATTTTTGAGCCGGCGTTCATTAGGAACATAACTGCCAAAAGAGGAAAGCACTCCCTCAAGTTCAATAAAACATACCTTTTTCATTAAAAGAAATGTGGAAGAAAGCATTAAAATACTTGATTTGAAGGGCTAAACCCCCTCTAAAAATTGAATTTATTTGGGAATTAAATAAAATTAGAAGAATTATTTCAATTTGCTTATTTTACTTCCCAAATTCTCAAGGAGTGCATTAACTAGTACTATTGCGAGCATGCTTTCAGCAACTGGGAGCACTCTTGGAGCAATACACACATCGTGCCTCCCAATTACCTCAATATCAGAATCAATCAGCTCTTCAGAAATGGTTTTCTGTTTTTGCGCAATTGAAGAAGTTGGTTTTATTGCGGCGCGAACAATAATCTCCTGCCCGCTGCTTACCCCGCCAAGTATTCCGCCCGCATTATTTGACAAAAACTTCACTTCACCTTTAACCGCGCGCATTTGGTCATTATTCTTTGAGCCAATTGATTTTGCTGCGCCAAAACCTGAACCAATTTCAACACCCTTAATTGCGCCAATACCCATTAGCGCACCCGCTATTTGCGCGTCAAGTTTCTCAAAAACTGGTTCGCCTAAACCAGCAGGAACTCCATTCGCGTGAAGTTCAATTATTCCCCCAAGAGAATCCTTTGCGATAATTGATTTCTTTACTGCTTCCTCTATTTTCTTTGAGGCATCCTTATCTGGAACTCTAAATTGATTGTCATAAACAGTTACAATATCTTTCTCGGAGAATTTCTTTGATTCAATTCCGCCAATCTCACTCACAAATCCATTAATCATAATTCCTTTTTGCGCAAGGATTCTTTTTGCGATAGCCCCAGCTGCAACTCTTGCAATAGTCTCTCTTCCCGAGCTTCTTCCCCCTCCGCGAAAATCCCTCAAACCATATTTTTTGAAATAAGTGTAATCAGCATGTCCGGGGCGGAAGAGTTTTGCTATAGCGCCGTAGTCCTTCGGGCGCGAATCTTCATTCTGAACAATAACCATTATTGGTGTACCGGTTGTTTTTCCCTCAAACACCCCTGAAAGGATTTTTGCTTTATCCACCTCAATCCGTTTTGTTGAAGCAGTTCCCTGCCCGGGTTTTCTTTTATCAAGCTCGATTTGAATATCCGCTTCGCCAAGTGTTAAGCCCGCGGGGCACCCGTCAATAACACACCCAACAGCGGTGCCGTGGCTCTCCCCAAAAGAAGTTACTTTGAATAATTTCCCAAAAGTATTCCCAGCCACAAACACACCTATTAGTAATTAACTACTGCCCATATTAATTTTTGAATGTTATGCTAAAGATTTATTCGGTTCATAAAGCCCAAGCTTTTCAATAATAATCTCAACGGCTTTGTTTAGTGATATCTCCGCGCAGTCAATTGTAATGTCAGCAGTTTTCTCGTAAATCGGCTCGCGAAGAGCATACTCTCTCATCATTGAACCCGCGGGGTCACTGGGGTCAAGGAATGCGGGCAAGCCCGTTCTTCTCATCCGATTTAGAAGATTCTTTGGCGAATCCTTTAAGTAAATTACTTTTCCTGAGTTCTTGAGTAACTGGATACTCTCCGGATTCTTTAATGTTCCCCCGCCAAGACTAATCACACAATTGTTTTCTTTCGCCACAATATGCACTGCTTTTGCCTCAATCTCAGAAAAGTACTCCGCCCCATACTTTCGCCTTATCTCGCGAAAAGGTATTTTCTCGGCTTTTTCTTCAGCATGAATTCTCTCAAGCACGCAGTCAGTATCAAAGAATTCCACCCCAAGGCGCTTTGCAATGGCTTTGCCGGTCGCGGTTTTTCCGCAGCCCTTGAACCCTGCAATAATTATGTTTCCCACCAAAATCAACACAACCTACAAATCTCAAACTTAATTAGGGTTATATAACTTCCATTTGGGCACCCAGTTTTTTCATTGAATTTACAAATGAAGGGTAAGTCTTATTTATACCCTCCGCGGTGCTAATTCTTGTCTCACCTTGGGCATTAATTCCAGCAATTGCAAGAGACATAATTGTTCTATGATCATTACACCCATTCAAACTCGCGCCACACAATTTACTTTTTCTAATAACTAAACCATCAGGGAGTTCCTCAATATTTGCACCCATTTTTCTTAAACCCTCAGACATGGATTTTATTCTATCCGTTTCTTTTATTCGTGCATGCGCAACGTTCACTAAGCGTGTTTCTCCTTCAGCAAAGCACCCAACCACCGCAAGTATTGGCAACGCATCAGGTGTTTTTGACAAATCAATTTCTGTTCCCTCTAAATTCGCGGAGCGTACACGCACCCCATCTGAATTTACTTTAATTTCTGCCCCCATTTTTTTTAGCACATTAATTATTTCCTTATCCCCCTGTGATTCACTAAAATCAAGTCCCTTTACAAGCACTTCAGAACGCGGAGTAACAACCGCAGCGCACAAAGAGAAGCACGCGCTTGACCAATCAGCAGGAATTGTTTTTTCAAATGATTTATACTCCTGCTCTCCGCGCACTTTGTAACTTGAAAAATCCTTAGCGGCATTGTATTTTATTTTCTGTTCATCAAGCCACTTTAATGTCATCTCAACATAAGGGGTTTCACTTGGATTTAGAACACTAATTTCAGTATCCATCTTTGCAAGCGCGGAGTTTACAATTAAACTCGAAACCGGCTGGGAATTAACCCCATCAATTTCGGTAAATCCTCCTTCAAGATAACCTGAGACAATTAATGGGGGGCGCCCGGTACCATCAAATGATTCCGCTTTCGCGCCAAGGTCATTAATTCCGTCACAAAGGGGGGAAAATGGACGGGCACGCAGAGAATCCCCCCCAGTTAATACAGAAGGACCTTTTGCGTGAGCTGCAGCGCCCGCAAGGAAAGTATTACTAATTCCGCTATTACCCAAAAATACATCAGCAGTTGGGGTCCTTGGCTTTCCCCCAACACCAGTTACCTCAATCAAAGATTCTTTTTCCAAAACATCAGCACCAAATGCACGGCATCCAGCAATGCATGCTGCGGAATCATCAGAAAGAAGAGGATTAATTATTTTAGAAGTGCCCTCTGCCAGCGTTGCGATTACAAGCGCCCTAATCACTTGGCTTTTTGAGCCGGGAATAAGTATTTCCCCCAGAAGATTTGATTTTTTACAAATTATTTCCATCCATTCCAGCCCCGCGGCACATCATCAAAAAACTAAGAAGCAACCAAAAAAATGTGGTTGTTCTTATCAATAAAAAAACTCGTTAAAAAAATTGCTGACCAAATATCCGCTAGCAGAATTTGCAATTACTTTCGCAGCTATTTGAGTCATATTAACCAATAATATTACGTGGATAGGAGTATTTATTCCTTACTTAGGGGCGTCTGTGGCATTTTACCTGCTAAGATACCCCAGTCCAGCAAGCAACCCCTTTATTTCCTTGTCAATTGCTTCCTTATCCTCATCAGCAAAGAAAGTTGCCTTAAATGTCAAGCTCTTTTTTCCTTTTTGGAGTTTCTCGCTCTTATACTCTCCTGCAAATTCAAAAGCGCATTCCTTTATTGAAGAAAGGGCCGCGACAACCGCAGGCGCCAAAACATTTTCATCAACAAGAACACTATAATCAAGCTTCTTTTTGCCGACATTCTTTTCTCTCCAAAGCAAGACCTCTTCTTTTGGAACTAATCGAAGTTTAAGCAAATTAATTCTTGTGGGGCGAGACTTTTCAAGAATTACAAGTTCAGAGGAATTTACTTCCTTCACTTCACCATAGTGGTAATTGTGCGTGAGAAAATTCTCAACCATAAACATTCTTCCTATGTGTTTTTTTAGCACGCGCACCACCTCTTTTTGCGCAAGAACCATCCTATCCCCCTCAAGCAAAAACACTTCAGCGTCCTTAAAATTTCCCGCGCTCTTAATAATTTCTTTTTCAAGCGAAGAAACATCATTTTTTCGGCAAATCTCTGCGAGTTTTTCCGTGTTCCGCACAAAACTCTCGCGCATTTTTTCGTTCAGGGGATTTGCGAGCTGGATTTGCGCGTAAAGCTCGGGGTTTTGCAAAACCACGCGCGAAACAACACTCAAAAACAAATTATAATTTGGCGAACCAAACGCAAGGCTTCTTTTGAGGTCAACCCCAAGTTCTTTAAGCACCCCCGCAGACACAAATTGAGTGAAATGATTTAATCCCTGAACAATTGAGAGAACCTCATCATGCTCTTTTGGGTTTGAGAAAATAATATTGGCTCCTTCCGAGCGGAAAAAATCCTCAATTAGTTTTGATTTCTCCCCAGTTTGAATCGGAACAAATACAACCTGCTGCGCATCAACTGATTTAATTCTTGGGCCATGCATTGGGTGTGTGGAAAGTAATTCAATCCCCGCGCTTTTAAATTTCTCCATCTCCGCGCAAACGCCACTCTTAACAGAGCAAAAATCCATTAAGAGCGCGCCCTTCTTCATTAATGGAGCAAACTTTGCAACATTCTCAGGCGCGGCAAAATTCGGGACAGAGAGTACAACAATATCCATTTTGGGGATATCCTCTCTTTCGGCAAAAGCATATCCATTCTTTTTGCAAAATTCCTTTCCATGCTCGGGGCGGGTGCTTGAGATGAATATTTCAAAGCCGTGCTTCGCAAAGAGAGAAGCGTAGAACGCCCCAAAGTCCCCTGTTCCTCCTGCAATTAATAGTTTCATAAAAATTAATTTTTAATAATCAATCCAGCAAAATATAATCCCGCGTAATTACTTCTTCGCGGCGGCGGCTATGTACTCAATCTCCGCTTCAGTAGTGAGAGAAATTATCTTTCTCATAAATGCGCCCACTGCGCCAGACTGTTTTATTCCGTAGCGCTTCGCCATTTCAACGGAGGCCAAAACAACTTCTTCCTCGCGCGCAAGATTAATAACTTCTTTTTTTAATTTCTCCTTATCCGCAGTATTTTCAACGTTTAATCCGCTTGCGAGCTTATACTGAGCGACAAGTTCGCCTATCCCGAGAATTCTTTCGTTGAAAAGCAAAACATTCTCAACATCAATCTTCGCTACTTCCCCGTAGTGCGATTCGCTCTCTGCGTGCACACAAATTTCTTTAAGCAGCCCCCTGTAAGAAATAATAATCTCTTCAGACAAATTAATTTTTACCTGTTTTAAACCAATTTTTGGCACCTCGCGCAAAGCAACAGGCTTTGCCAAATCTTTTTTATCAAAAATAATTGGATGCTGATCAGGGTAAAGAAATCTGCCGAACTCCGAATCAATATCCTGCTCCGCTTTAAGCCTGTACATGAACCATGTTTTTCCACAGGAGAATTCCTTAGTGAAAACCCCTGAATTAAGAGGAAATCTTGAGCGATTCTTCAGCCCCGAAACAATTTGCTCAGTCATTTGGTCAAGACGAATACGCAGTTCAGTAAGGTTTGATTGCATATACCCAATAGTGCGAGTATGATAATAAAAATGCTTATTTTAGGCGGAAGGCGCGTTTAAACGCATAATAATAGGAGTAGCCGAATAAATAAGGTTTTTATACAAGTTCATTATAGGTATGTCATGAACAAAGAACTTGGAATACTTTTAATCGGCGCGGGGATCGGAATGGCAGGAATGCAATATGTCTTGCCAAAGCTTGGGACGGTTGTTTCGAGTTTTGCTTGGATAATTTGGTTCATACTTTTAATAGCCGGCGTAATTTTTGTAATAAAACACGACTAAAATAATTGAAATTCGGCAATGATAAAACAAAAACCCAATAATTATAAACACTATTTGGCTCCAATTAGTTGCAAGAAGTTGCAAATCTAGTTATTATTCTGTTGATTTATGTTGTTGGTTTGAATGATTAAGCGAATTAAAATTGAGGGAAAAGAAGTTGTGCTTGTTGGAACGGCGCACATCTCAAAAGAATCAATCACACTAGTTGAAAAAACAATTGAGGAAGAAAAACCTGACGCAATCGGGGTTGAACTTGATAAGGACAGATTGTATCAACTCCTCTCCGGAAAAAAGTGGCAGGAGACTAATATTGTTGAGATAATTCAAACAGGCAAAACATATTTATTCCTGCTTAATGTTCTTCTTTCTAACTTACAAAGACAGCTTGGGAAAAATGTTGGTGTTGCGCCGGGCGCGGAAATGCTTGCGGCACTCAAAATCGCACAGGCAAAACAGCTTCCAGTTCAACTACTTGATAGAGATGTTCGAGTTACACTCAAAAGAGCATTTCATGAAATGAAATTAATGGAGAAACTTAAACTCGGAACGGGGCTTGTTGCTGGTTTCTTTGGAGGCGGAGAAAAAATCACTGTTGAGAAAATTGAGGAATTAAAAAAAGAGGATTTGATTAATAATTTGATGAAAGAAATGGGAAAACAGTTTCCTTCTATTAAAAGAGTGCTTGTTGATGAGAGAGATTTGTTTATTTCTGAAATGATTCGCAAAAGTCCGGGCAAAAAAATTGTTGCGGTTGTGGGCGCCGGGCACCTTGAGGGAATTGTTTCTCATTTAAAGGAAAAAAAGAAAGTTGATTTGCAGAAAATCTCGGCGGTTCCAAAGAAAAAGCACTTGTTTAAGTGGATTGGAATTGCATTGCCAATTGTTTTTGTTGCATTACTTGGTTATGGACTTATACTCAAAGGACCAACCGCAACAGCAAATATGCTAATTTACTGGATAGTGATTACAGGAGGGTTTTCTGCACTTGGAGCATTAATTGCACGCGCGCACCCCCTCTCAATACTTGCGGCATTTGTTTCCGCGCCAATTACTACTCTTCACCCGGCGCTTGCGGCAGGATGGGTTTCTGGACTCGTTGAAGCAAGGTTTAACCCGCCAAAAGTAATTGATTTTGAGAATCTCCCTGATGTGTCAAGCGTTGGAGGATTCTACAGAAACAAAGTGACACATATCCTCATCGTTGCGGCGCTAACTAATATTGGGGCGATGATAGGACTAATAATCGCTTTCCCTACGCTAGTTTCCTTGCTTGCGCTCTAGAAAAGTGAGTAAAATAAGCAGGAATTAGAGTTAAAAACACAAAGAGCAAACTATTTATTCAAGCTTAGTTCCTTGCGCTACTGAGTCATCAGCAAAGAAAACTTTATACTTGCCCTCGCTATTTCTCGCCGCAAGAATCATTCCGTTGCTCTCTATCCCGCCTAGTTTTGCGGGAGCGAGGTTGAAAACAAAAATCGCTTTCTTTCCAACAAGTTCTTCCTTTGTGTAATAAAGCTTCAAACCAGCCACAATTAATCTTTTCTCACTGGCAAAATCCACGAGGAGCTTGTATAATTTATCCTTTCTCACAATATCCTCAACAGTCTCAATCAAACCAACGCGCAAATCAACATTAAGCCAGTCCTTAAATTCCAAGAACTTCTTCTCTTCCTCCTGCACAGGCTCCGCTTTTTTCAAAGGCTCAACTTTTATTGCTTCAACCATCAAATCACTAAGATAAACTTCATTCAAAAAACTTAAAATCCTGACTAATTCAAAAAGTATCCAAGAAAAAGCGAAGCTTTTTCGGGACCCGTAAAAACCCACTGGATTTCACATGGTCCAATAAAATGGGCTCTTTATTAATTATCTTTCCTTTCTCTTCTTAATATAAGGCAAAAGCGCGCCCTTCTTCTCCGCCGAGCGAATTAACCCTTTAGCATAAACCATTCTTTGAATTGAACCAATCGCGCAAATCAACGCAATGAGGTAGAGGAACCAAACAATGTAATTAAACCCAAGCGCGGCAAGGAGGAGCGCAACTAAAAGCAAAATGAGTTTATCCGCATGCTCCCCAATCGCAGGCCAATCTCGGTTATCAGTAATTATTATCAGCGCCACGCGGGGCTTTGCGTAACTAGAAATCGCGGAAAAGCCAAGCGCCAGCACCGACGCAATTTGCATCCCCGGAACAAAAACAAATGCCCCCAGCATCGCAAAATCAACGAACTTATCAATCATTGTCTCAAAATAATTCCCCCAATTGGAGCGCTTATTTAATGCGCGAGCAACTGCCCCATCAGCAAGGTCCATCGCGGGCGCGAGCAAAAAGAAAATGAGCGCGAAGAACCAATTCTGTTGTACAACAAAATACGCCCCAATAAGCGCGAACACTAAACCCAGAACAGAAACAATATTCGGGTCAACTCGAAGCCAAATGAAGGGTGCCGAGAGTATTCTTTGGAGCAAACCAATTTTTCCTCGAACCTTTGAAATCATAAAAATCATCTCTCCTTAGCAAGGTGCCTTTTTGCGAGCTGGGTTTGCGCATGATGCCAAATATTCGCTTTCCCTTCTGAAATAACTTTGGTTCTGCATGCTTTTATTTCTTTTCTAAACTCTTCCTCATTCACCGCATCAATCTCTGTAAGCCCATTCCCAATTTCTTCGGGGGTATGCGCATCACTCACCCCAAGACACGCAATTTTTCCAACCACTTCAGGCATTGCGGCAAAGTTCTGCGCGTGCTTATTAAGCGCGGAATAATACGCCCTTGCGTTATAAGTTTCCATACAGTCAAAACTCTTCCACAGCTTTGGAAACGCTTTGAAATTCTTTCTCGGCCAGTCAAATGGATGAGGACAGGAAAGCAATGCACCCTGCTTTTTTACTTCATCCAAAATATCCTCAAAAGGAGCGGGAAAAATCGGCTCGTTTAAGAAATACACAACAACTTCCCCGACAGTTTTCTTCATTTTTTTATCCTTGAGCACCTTAATCTCCTCGCCGGGAATTAAAAAAACCCCTTCTTTTTTCGCGAGCTGTTTAATGTTACCAGTGCCCTTATACGCACCCATATTGTTGTGGTCAGTTAATGAAAAACCCCACTTATTCTTCTTGCATATACTAAGAATTGTCTCGGGTTTAGTTAACGCATCAACGCTAAACCTTGAGTGCAAGTGCAAATCAAATAACATCAAACCATTCTCCCACATATCAACGCATTTCTAGCATAAATTACTTCCTAAATAGAAAAGACAAATTAGGTTTTTAAATCGCTTTTAACCTAAAATACTGGATGAATACTATTGAAATAAGGCAGGACTTTCCAGTACTTCAAAGAAAGATTAAGGGCAAGCCCATCGTTTATCTTGATAACGCCGCAACCTCGCTAAAGCCAAAACAAGTAATTGCCGCGGAGAGAAACTATTACGAAAACGTTGGCGCAAATGTCCATCGGGGGCTCCATATACTAAGCGAAGAGGCTTCAAGGGAACACGAGAGCGCGCACGAAACCGTCGCAAAGTTCCTTGGTGCGAAAAAAGAGGAAACCATTTTTGTTAGAAATGCGACAGAAGGAATGAATTTAGTTATGTACTCATTAATGAACTCAAATTTTTTTAATAAAGGAGACAAAATTGTTGTTTCAAAAATGGAGCACCACTCAAATATTGTTCCATGGCAGTTCCTTGAGAAGAAAATCGGGGTAAAACTTGAATATGTCGGGCTGCTTAATAATTACGAACTTGACATGAATGATTTTGAGGAAAAAGTACGCGGAGCAAAACTTGTTTCAATAACCGGCGCAAGCAATACCGTTGCAACTCTCCCAAATATTCGCGCAATTGAGAAAAAGTCCCACAAAGAAGGAGCGCTTGTTCATATTGACGGAGCGCAGCTTGTTCCCCACCACGAAGTTAATTTTGGTTCGATGAATATTGATTTTCTTTCCTTTTCAGGGCACAAAATGCTTGCGCCAACAGGAACCGGGGCGCTGATTGCAAAGAAAAAACTTCTTGAAACACTTGAGCCATTCATGTTCGGGGGCGACATGATACATTCTGTGCAATGGCACACATCCTCATGGAATACTCTCCCAAACAAATACGAAGCTGGCACTCCAAATATCGCGGGCTCTTACGGAATAAAAGCCGCTGTCGAATATTTGAAAAATATTGGAATGGGAAATATTGCAAAACAAGAAGAGAAACTAACAAAACTAGCAATTGAGGAAATGTCAAATATTAATTCAATTAAAATGTACTGCCCAAAGGATGAGAAAAAACAAGGCGGAATAATTTTATTTGAATCCACTAAATTAAAAGCGCACGAACTTGCGATGGCATTAAGCGAAAGTGAGAATATTTGCATAAGAAGCGGGATGCACTGCGCAGAACCCCTAGTTTCCTCACTAAACAAAGAGGGACTCGCAAGAGCAAGCTTTTACTTTTATAATACCGAGGATGAGATAAAGTTCTTTGCAAAGTCTTTAAGGAATGTACTTGAATCATTTGGCTGAAACAAGACTCAATTGAATAAACTATTTTTGACTGATAAAAAAATAACTATTTTTTTAATCTTGGCTTCATAGAATTAGCGTTTGCTTTAACTAGCGCAAGAAGAGCAAGAACTATAAGCAAAATTACAAGGAGCCCGCCGACTGTCATAACTCCTGCAGCCCCAAAAAGACCGGTAATAGGCATTTGTGTTGAAGCATCAGAAAATTTAACAAATGTGATTTTATTCAAATCCCCGGCGCTAGTTTTAATTGCAATAAGAACATTCTGGTCATTTGGATTTTCCCCTTCAGCAAACCGAAAAGTAATTTTTGCGTTAAGGCTGTTATTCGCGTCAACAAATATTCCTTTATTGAAATCAACAGCAACATTAAAATCAGGAGCATTAATATCATAAACATTATACCCTGAGTTTGAGTCATTAGACAAAACAAAATCAATTGTAACTTCTTTTCTTGAGATTGTTTTAAGCCCGCTAACTTCGCCGTTTAAGTTCCCGTCAGCGCCGTATGCAGAACAAGTTCCAATTAGAACATTTAGTGAAACATTAATATCTTTTGAAATATTTCCATCGCCTTTTGCGGTCAAAAGCCCGCTGATTCTACCGCTAGTCCCCGCAGGAGGAGAAAAATAAACAAAAATTGTTTTTGTCTGTTCAGGAACAAGCAAAACACTTGCTTCGCTAAATGAAACCCACTGCGGAAAAACCTTTGAGAGAGAAATATTTGTATCAAATGCTTTTGTTCCGCCGTTAGCTAAAACAAATTTCTGATTTGATTTTGCAACGCACGAATTTGTGTCGCTTGATTCGCGCAAAATACTTAAGGCGTAACAATTCTCAATTTTAATATTAATTTGAGCATCATAATTTTTATCAAACGCGTTTGAGTGCGCCCTAAATGTCAATGGAATAATCCCTGCGGGGTTTTTTGCAATCAATAAATTAAGGTCGGCTGATTTGCCTGACGCGATTGAAATGCTTTGCTTGTCAAAAGAAGCGACTGATGCTGGCAGAGGATTGAAATTTGAGTCAAGCAAGTAAAAATCATAAGTATCATTCACTGCCGAGAGGTTATTCACATCAAAGTGCTTTACTTCGCTTGCTTTGCTGCATAAAGAAATATCAAGTGAACTCTGTTTGTCAAATAACCCGCTTGCTGAAATCGGATTTATTTTAGTAACTTCAACGGCAATTGCTTTTGACGCAGAAGCATTTGTTCTTGTGTTAGAGAGATTAACTGAGAAGTCATATTTCTTTGCGCCAGCGTTGCATGCGGGAGTAACTTTTATTTGGAAATTTGCAGTAGCATAAGGATCAACAACTATTTTTGTCCCTGCTGACACAATCCACCCGTTTGGAACAGAGCTTTGCGAGATTACAAACTCATCCTTGAATTTTCCAGTGTTTTTTAGTGTCGCATTAAGAACATTCTCAACGCACGGAGCGCTTATAACGCTTAGCGGAGCAATATCAAAACTAAATGTATGCGCCTGATTTATTTCAATGGTTATGGGCGCATTATAATCCTCAACTCCAGATACAATTAATCTTGGGGCATAGGTTCCTGAATTCGCATAGCAGTCAGGAGTGATAAAAGCAAATACATCAGCGCATGAACTGCCTGATAAAATTAGCGAGGTTGGTGCTAGCGAAACCCATGAAGAGCCGATTCCAGAAGCTGAAATAAAATAAGTCCCAGGAACTTGCGCGCAGACAGAATATTTTTGCATTGTTGTTTCGCACTGCCCGCTTACGACAAAAAATGGACCCGAGACATTTAACGCGCTTACAAATGATAAAGCAAAAAGAAGTGCAACAAATAAAAATGCCGTTCTGATAACTTTACTCATCCAAAATTCCCCGTTAACCAACTAATACTAATTAAACTTACTTGAATTTTTATTATTTCTCAATTTTTATTGATTTCTTAATAGTTGTTAAAAAAATTCACTTCAACCAAGCTTCTTTCTTACCTTGTCTTGCAACTGCCTTCGCAGCGTAAATAACTAGTCCAACCAAAACAATTAAAATGAATGCGAATACGAGGCTTAGAAGAATTGTGCCAATTAACTCCGAATCGTTAATGCCACCGAATGTGAAAAATCCTGCAAATAATCCTGCAAAGCTTGCGCTTGAGTCGCTTTGAATTACTAATTCAAATTGTTTCTTATTCGCTGCACCCGTGGTTGAAACAAAAAAGTCAGGAGTAAAATAACCGTTAATGTCCCCGGTTTTTATTGTTCCCACAATGCTAGTGACTTTTCCCGGCAATAGTTCTGCAAGAGTAATTGGCTCAAAATTTATGTCTCTTGGCAGATTCTCAACCGAAAGAACAACATTCTTCATCACAGTATCAGTACTGTTTCTCACCATTACAACAAAATCGCTTGAGGAATTTGTTTTTGCAGTAATTTTGTTTGTGTAACTTAATATTTCAAGGTTATCAAGAGCGGTTCTTTCCATAATGTTGAAATAAATGTAAGCTGAGAGTTCAATCGGCCCTTTTGCGAAAATCTTCACATTCTGATTCGCGCCAACAACAGAAGCAGCTCCCGCCGAAACAATCGCGTAAACTGATTTTCTTGCGCCCTTTGATAGGAATACTCTGCTTTCTGAAAATGCGGTTGTTACTCCTCTTGGCGCCTCAAGCACGGAGAGGTCAAAGTTCGCGTCAACATCGCCGTTATTGTAAAGCTCAATTTCAAATACTCCTGAACTTCCCCACTCAATATCCATTGACTGTGTTTTAACAAAAATTGATGCCCGATTTTCTCCAAGAACATTAATGCAAATACTTTTGCTCTCAGTAAATGAATTCCATTCAGTTCCGTCAGAAGCGGTTACTGTGAAATAATTTTTCCCCGCGCTCGCGCTTGTTGGGACGGTAATGTTGTAAGTAATTGATTTGCTCTGGTTAGGATAAAGTGAAACTTTGTTAAATGAAAGCTGTGAATTCATTCCATTTGAAGAGAGGAAGAAATCCTTTTTTGTATTAAAGTAAGTGTTTGCAGGATTCACTTGGCTAGTGATTGTAAAATGCCCCTCAATTGAGCCGCCTCTTGGAGCATCATAACAAACAGTCGGCGCGCTTAGTGCAAAAGTTCTTTTTGTGCTTTGGATTTCTGTACAATCAACAACCGCAATGTTCTCTACTTTGCTTATTTTATAATCCCCGCTTGTCCCCATTAATTCAATTCTATAATTCCCAATTGGCAGTGCTCTTGCGTTAAGCACTAAATTTACATATTTTGCTTCTCCTGAAGCAAGGTCAACAAAGCTCTTTGCGAAATATGGAAGAACCATTCCATTATCGGCGAGGAGCTCAATTCTTCTGCTCTCTGAGGAATTATTTCTTATTTGAACAGGAACTTGCGCAACTTCGCCTTGGCAAACCCTTGCGTCATTTTCATTAATTCTAAATGCATCACTTGCGGTGCAGGAGCCCACTCTGTAATTAAAAAGCATTTTTACTGCCGAGTCCTGGTCAAAAAGAGTTACTGTGTAGGGTCTTGCTTCTGCCCCGCAGCTATTTGCGCTTAGTGAAACAAAGGTTGATTCGCTTGGGTTAAGACAGAATTCACTTGGCGAAACAGAAACATTAAGCATATTGTAGTATGAGGATTCCGCATCAAAGTTAAAGCATTTTCTAATAGTTGTGCTGTTAGTTACTTTTGCTCTAATTGCCGTTGAAACGCACTGCTCAAGGCAAATATCTTTTGTATCTGATTCAATAATAACAATTCCGGCTCCATTGTTGTCGCTTATTGGATTCCCGTCAGCGTTGTAGCAATTAGTATTAATTACCGCGTTAGTGTCTGAAGTTGCTCCGATTGAATCAGTTACTCTAATAGTTAGTGTGTCTGATACAGTTCTGTTTGTTGTTAGCGTGCATGAAACATAGCGGTTACTATCAACTGAACAGTTAATTCCATCAACAGTATCCTGGTTTCTTAACGCAAAGCGCAAATTAGCGCTTGAATCTTCCACATCAAAAGCATAACTTCTCAAATCAATTAGGTTTGTGTTTGAATCATTAATGCACTGGGAAGGGATTGTATTCCAATAAGGAGAAACATTTGAGAAATTTACTGAAAAATTAATATCTCGTATAATTGCATTAGCATCAGCGGCGCGTACTGCAACAGTGCTTGAAGAAACCGCAAATGTTCCTCTTACACATGAAAGATAATAATTACTGTCAATTGAGCAATTTACTAAAGAAGTGTTTGATTGTGAAAGAACTACAAGGTTTTGTATTGTGTAATTTGAATCATTAACATAAGTTCTAACATCAACGATTTTGTTTAAGTCGCTTGCCCACACTTTGTTTAATTGAATTGTCTCTGCGTTAGCGAAAACTGTTAATGAGAGAAAAACGAGTGCAACACCTAATAGTAAATAGAAATGATTAGCTCGAAGCATCAAAATCATCCTCCCTTTTATTGGCTCTTGCAATGAATCCTAAAAGTAAAACTGCCGCAATAATCATTAGCACCCAAAAAGCAACCCATTCAAACAATGAGAATTTTTCTATTTCGCTAGTGAATGCGCCAAAACTAAAAAAAGCCGCGAGGACATTATTCCCTTGCGCTACTGTTAAAGTAACTAGTTTTTGCTCAATCTTTGAACCCATCTTTGCTTCAAGTGTTCCCTCAAACTGGGTTCCCACTTTGTATTTATTATTACTATTAGTTAGAGTAATTTTTGCGGCCACTGTTTCATTTGGATTAATTGTACTTGGAGCAAAAACTGATACGCTCAAAGGGGAATAGAAATTAACTTTGAGTGGCAGTTGTGAAGAGGATTCATTAGTAATATTTACTATAAATGAATTGTTGTCAGCGATTACTACATTTGCAGGAGCGTCAACTAAAGCGAATCCTTTTGTTCCAAATAAAACGAGAAGGAAAAGTACTCCAACTAAGAGATAATCTTTATCCATATAGAAAGGTTTCTTTTTTGATGCAACGGTTGCTTTTGGAGCTTCTTTCTTTTCTGACACAGATGCCTTAGGTGCGCTAGGCGCAACACTTGCGACCGCTTTTTTTCCAAAGCTCACCCCAAACATACTAACCAAAACCCCAAACAATTCACTGGTTCGATAAAGAAAAGAACCCGAAAACTAAACACATTAACTTTGCTTTGTTACAAAGTTATTGTATATAATAATTGCCTGAGAAGAAGTATATAAAGGTAACGTTTTCACTGGGGCGAGTTAACTAAACATCGTTAAAAAGAATTTACTGCCACTTGCCAACTTCAAAATCGTATGTTTTTCCGCAATAAGAAGCTGGAATAAAAGGACTTGTTAATTTAATGCTAAATGTTGGAATTGATTTATCCATTGCCCCAAGTTCAGCATAAGTTTTTGTAGCACTCGCTATTGTTTCATCACAAACTACTCTTGTTGAAGCATCACCAGAAATGAAACCATTAACACCCTGCCTGCCGCTAGCAAGGAAATTCTTTGCAACCAAAAATATCAGCCCCTGCAAACCATCATCAAATGAGCTTGAATTGCACTTTGCAAGTTTACCGTCAAAATAAATAAAAACAGCAGGCTGGAAATAAGCATCCCCTGCATCCCCAGTAGAATTTCCAAAGCGTGAAACGACCCCAAGTGTGTGACCATTAACTGCTTCAAAAGTTAAAGACTTTGAATCAGAAATTTGGCTAATTCCCTTCAAAGTAACTGATGAAATAGCCCCGCTTGAAGCCCCTGAGGAAGCTGGACAAGCTGCAGACGGATTACTTGGATTGCATGCTGAGCCAACCCCATTAAACCCCGCAGGGCATCCCGCAGGAGTGGCAGTAGACATAGTACTGCCAACCCCATTCACTAAATTCGCGTTTAATACTTTCAAATAATAAGCAACTGAATTTCCGGAAGAAACAACCTGCGCAACACCAGTAGGCATTGGAATATTTGCTGTCGCGGTAGCAAAAACTAGTCCCGCTGCAACAATAAGAACCATAAACACAGCAATTATTTTCTTATCCATAATTAACACACTGCACACTGCTATTTATTACTAATTGTTAGTCAAAAACAATCCATTGACCTTTATTCGCTTCCTCCTTTGAGGCAGCGCCTATCCTTGAAACACTAAATACATCTATTCCAAATACTGCAAAAGTTGAAGAAGGAATTGGATTATCCGTGACCATGGCAACTGATGTTTTTCCATTCACAATAATCTTTTGCACAGTAAAAACAGAATCTTTTAAAGCAGGGAATACTTCTCCATTTGTAGTAATGAGTTTATATGCGCCAATGCCGCCAACCACTTGCTTAAAAACCGCTTTTTTATTACCATTCACCAAGCTAATCTTACCATCATCAATACCGCTAAGATCAGACGCAGAAAGTGTATAATAAATTTCATTAATCATTTCATCAGAATACCCTTCACCTATTTTTCTGCACACAGGACTGTTTGATGTAGTTCTAATACACCAATTATTAGTTCCACTTACTACAACGGGTACATTAGTAAGAACCATCGCGGCAGCACTCTCAATGCGTGTTGAAAGGTTTGAAACGGCGCCTCTTTGTTCAACCATGGTGCTCGTAATTATATCGGAATTAGCAAGCTGCTGTTGTTTTTTCTTCCATACATCCAAATCAACCTTTGATTGCTTCAAATCATTCTGGAGACTGGCAATCTGAGCCTCTAAATCGGCTTTTGATTGGCCAGTTGAATTAGACAACTGGGTTTGCAAATCCCTAACTTGCTGGGTTAAATCAGTATTCTTTTTTTGTTCAGCCGCAACCTTTTCGCTCGCAATTCGCTCAGACTCCGCAATATTAGCTTTCAGGGCAGCCACCCTGTCTTCAAGATCTTTCTTTTGCGCGGTAATTTCGGGAGAGGCTGCTGCGCCCTTCAAAGCGCTTATTTCTGAGTTTAACGCTTCTAAATCATAATTCGCCCCAGATAACTCGCACAATAGCCCATCATTCTCTGCACAAGAATCAAGCAATGCGGCATTTGCAACATCAAGCTGCTTTCTTAATTCATCAGCCTGACTCTGAAGTTCATCAATTTTCTGCTGCGCTTCATTCATTTCACATTCAAGAACTTCCACAGGAATAAGTTGGGCGCCCTGACCGGCATCAGTAGTGGCACAGGATGTTGAGGACATGTTAAAAACAATCTCCGCACCCCTACATTTAAGCACACCCATATCATCCACATATATTTCCATAGTATCCGTGCACACACCAGAAACAACTTCCTCTGCAGCAGGACTTAGAGTAATATTTCCAACCGCTGGCGCAGAATTCTTTGAGTTAAAAGTTGCGCTCCACTTGTATGATTTTTCCATATCTCCAGAAACTAAATTGTTAACAACAACAACCCAAGTTTTTACCCCGTTTAGAGTTATTTCCTTAAAGAAAAGTCGCTTTGAGATTTCTTCTTTCCCAGGAGAAGCATCAACTGAAGTTGAAACAGCTTTTCCAGCATCATCAGAGATTACATGCGAAGTGTACTTTTTGTACAATTCCATATTCCAGTTATTCGCAGCATCAAACTTTACCTTCTTAAGATCAGCAACATTCTGAGGATTCACTACAAATACAACATAGCTTCCATTTGCTGCAGGAAGATTAGTTGTTGAAGGAGTGGTTGTAGCAGGAGTAGTAACTGGAACACCTTTGATTATTTTTGCAATAGTGTCCTGAAGTGCAGGATCTGAAGTAAATTTCAAGTCAACAAATCGAACAATATCAGGATTCCAAGTACTGCCTCCAATAGTTACATTATCTAATTTTCCCACGCCAGTAACAGACAGCCCAGCAATATCAGCAAATTCAGGCACAGTGCCTTTCCAAACTCTGCCGTTTATTATATCATAAAATTCAACTGTGTAATAATTGCTTGTAAGAATTGGAACCCATCCCAACCCGCCCGACTTCTGACTTTCAGTGTAATAATCTCTTCCAATTAACTTGAAACTAAACACTGGTATTGGTTTAGACTGGTCTTTGTCTTTATAAGAAAACAGAACAGCTTTTCCTTTGTTAAAATAACATTTTGAATCGTTAGTGTTCCAAGAGGCCGTCCAGGAAAATCCAGCTTGGTCGTATATGAAAGAGCCGTCTGAATTGAAGTGAACATGCTCCAAGTTATCCTTATTATTTAAAATAATTGGCGACTGGCACTGTGAATCCCACTCAAAATACTGATCTGCAGCATATCCAATCGCAAGTCCAAGTGTTACTGCTGAACCAACACCCCAAGCTGACCAGCCAGCAGTGGTTGGAGCAGGAGCAGGAGTTGGTGTAGGAGTAACAGGAGTAGGAGTAGGCGTTACCGGAGTAGGAGTCGGAGTAACAGGGGTCGGCGTAGGAGTAACAGGAGTAGGAGTAGGCGTTACCGGAGTAGGAGTCGGAGTAGGAACGGGAGGTCTTGGAATTGCCTTTCCAGCAGCACTCTTTGCAGCAGGATTAGTGTTAAAACTATTTTTTATATCAATGGGGGCGCCAGTGTTACCAGTTCCAATTTGAATGTTGCTTCCTTTAGCAGCGCCAATATTTCCAACATTAATTGTCGTTCCACCAGCTTGACCCGCAGCATTTAAAGCAGCTTGTGATCCAGGGGGCACATAAACTCCGCCAGGATTTTGTATCCACCCTTTACCAGCCAACGCAGCACTCGCCGCGGATTGTGCTATTGGAGTGGCAGCAAAAGCAATACTAACAAATAAGAACAAAACCAGAAGCAACGCCACAGCTAAGAAAGTTCTTGATTTCATTTAATCATCCCCTGCGCCTCGCAAAAATCAACATCATTAACCAATCTTGCCCCCAAACTGTTCAAGCTAGTAAATGCAGAATTAAAATCAAATTCCACTAAAACAACATCATACTTCGCAGCATGCGCAGAATCTTTATTGTAAAAATTAATCAAAGAATCATTTACTGAAGACAATTTATTTGCTAAATTAACATTGTTCTGCTCAACAAAAGAACAATAGGAAATACTATCCGCTAATGAAACACTTCCTGCATTCTTCTGAATCGAGCTGTATTCATCCAAAAAATTAACAAAAGCAATATTTGTATTTACTTCCGCAGTATAAACCCCAACCACTGAAGAGAGTTTTTCATAACTCGCAGAGTCAATCTTTGGTTTTAATAATCCAGTCAAATCATTAATAGAAGTTACAAATGAATTAAGCTTGTTTTCAGCATATACTAAACTAGTCTTACCAGAACCATCAGCAACTAATAAATCATTAGTCCTAAATCTCATACTATTTATATCTGAAAGAGTAAATGTGTTTGCAAGAGCTAAGAAAGCAATTTTTTCATCAGGAGAATAATTTTGACCTGGCGCAACCTGCCAGAATGAAGTTCCGCCAACTAAGAAATAATACGCCGCAAACACCGCTATTATTACTATTACAAGTATCCCCAAGTTGCGCCACTGTTTGCCCATCAAATCACGTGAATAATAGTCTTTCTATTAAGAGTAATCGCCCCAGTGATATATATACTTTACTTTGAGGGATTTTGGAAGTATTTTTTAGGGAGAATTAATTTGGCTTACATTATCACCCAAAACAAAGCCATTTCGTCAAGCGCCTTAACCCCTCACCAGCTTTAAATACTCTTTTCTCTAATTCTATTTCATGGCAAAAGTAATCAAAAAAAGTCTTATTCTTAGCGATGAAGAGGCAGCGCTCCTTGGCGAGGGAATGGAGTTTGATATTATCCCGAATGATAAAGGAATATTTTTGGTAATTGATAAAACCCTTGTCGGGAAGAAAGAAGGAAAACAGGTTTGCGTGCAGGTTCCCGCGCTTGAAGATGAGAAACAGCATGTAATTGGATTAATTAGGAAAGGAAAATTAAGCGAACTAGTTGAGGGAAAGTTTGAGGCAACACTAAATGAAAAACAAAAAAAAGCGCTGCTTGAGCTTGTCACCACACAAAGCATTTACGTTTTCAAATTAAATGAATCCTACAAAAAAGGGGTTTATAGAGTAAAAGAGGATGAGCAAAAAGAAAGCAACAGAGAAAAAAAAGAATCGGAGGATTTTAACGCACCCGAAAAAGAGTACAAGGATTATACTCTCGAAAAAGATGGATTTTTAATTATCAGAGGAAAAGATGTCGCAGCGAACGCATCATACTCTTACCACAAACAAATAAAGGAAGGGTTATTGCGCGGAATAAAAAGCTTTGATGGGAATTATTATTTAATTGAAAATGATTTGCTCGGCGCTTACATAAATAAAATAATTTCGGCACTCATGCAAAAAAATTCTCAAACACTTGAAGAACTTGCGCGAGCGGTGAACATTTCAAAACGCTTAACAAAAATCATTTGCGAATTTTTAAAAGAAGAGGGCGAACTCATGGAAAAGAAGAAGGAAAATTACGCTTACATCAGGTGAAAACAAAACTACTTCTAAATATTAATTTAAATCGTGAGAAAATTATTGCGAATTGGCATAAAGAGTTTGAATTTCGGAAGCGCTTAACGCACGATTCCAAATTGCGACCTCATCAATCAGACCGTTATAATTTCCATTAACTCCTTGATGAGTATCCGCGCCAATTACTTTAGAGTTATTAGGTTGACCATCCCCCGCATAATACCCACTGAAAGTTTCAATAAGAACACCATTCTTATAATATCTTAATTTTCCCTCTGAAACATTTCTAGTCACAACCATTTGAGTCCATGACCCCGCGGGTATTATCCCTGCCAGAAGAGTTGAAGCTGGATCATACCAGTTATTAGGGCTACGAAAATAATTGAATCTAAACCAATTACCCCCTCCGTTTGGATTACCATTAATATCCATTGCATAATCTGATTGACCTGATCCTAAGTATTCTGGTGGTTCTATTGGTCCCCGACCAACAATAATTCCCGCATAAGATTTCTGCAAAACACCTGCCGGATTAACCCACGCCTCAAGAGTAATATCTCCGGGAATATTCAGACTCGCGCCTCTACCGACGTTAACAAAACTTCCATTAAAACTCAATGCTTTCCCAAACCTTCCGCCAGCCCACACGGGCGAATTAACTAAAGCCCCAATATTCCCCTTCCCGCTCGAATCAGCCGTGGTTGTTCCGCTTCCTTCATCAAAGTGCCATAACCCGACAAGCCCCTGCCCCAACTCAGTTTTTGGGTAATAATAATTACTAATTTTTATATAATTCCCGCTAGCCTCCTTCAAAGGATCATTTGCATGAGACGGAACCGTACCAATCTGATCATCCCCGGAATTAGAAACAGTAGTAATCGCAACAATCACAACCGCAACAACAATAATCGCCGCGCCAATAATCAGGAGATACTCAATCGCACCCTGCGCTCCAGAATTCATGTGAAAAGAAATAGGAAAAACTAGTATAAAATTATATGGGGTTATGGGGAAATCCAACCCGCAACCCCTTTTGCAAAAAGGTGTTGCATTCCCAAAACAAAAACAACTTAACAAATCAACTGGGGTTACGGGGAATCGAACCCCGTCTTAACGGTAACTTCCGTGTTCTTTTCTTTTCGTTGTGAAGCAAAGCTTCACGACGCCTCGCAAAGTCTCACTTTGCAAGGTGGGCAACCTGCACTTTTTCTTTTCTTTAGAAAAGAAAAAGGGCGGACTGGAGCCGTTCGTACTGCCGGTATACTATAACCCCTAATTGCCTTTGGCAATACAAATAAAGGAAACAAAAAGGCATTTAAACTTCCTTAAGAAAGAAAAATTCAGTACTTTACTCTAAAATCAATAAAAGCTTCCGAGCTAGTAATTTCTTCGACAGCCGCATTATCCACCCTAATCATGCCGGGATTTGTTTTCAAATACTCAATTAACTCAAAAACCTTTTTTTCTTCGCCAAAAAAACACGCTTCAACTAAATCGCGGCGGGAAGAATTTTTCACCCACCCAAGAAGAGCGCGCTTATTTGCCTCACTAACAACAAGAGAACGAAAGCCGATTCCCTGCACACGACCAAAGAAATTAACCAAAAACGTTTTTTGCATAAAACAATAATCCCCTCAAAGAAAGTAAAAACCCTTTCTTTTTGAGCCCCAATACTTAACTTTAAATTGCTTCTATTTCTTCTATTCAATACTAAAGCGCGTGGGTTTGATGATTACAGAAAAGAGATTCACAAAGGAAATGGAGCTTGCGATTTACAAAGAGTGGAAAGACAATAACACTTTCGGCTTTAACGAGCACACAGAAAAACCCATTTACTCAATTGATACCCCCCCTCCATACATTAATTCCCCAATCCACATGGGACACGCAAGCACTTACGCGATAATGGATTTTATTGCGAGGTTTAGGAGAATGCTTGGAGAGGAAGTACTTTTTCCGCTCGGGCTTGACCAAAACGGATTACCAATTGAAATAAGCGCGGAGAAGAAATACAAAGTTGATTTTACAAAAATCACAAGAGAAAAAGCTCTTGAGTACTGCAGAAAACTCTTGAATGAAACAACAGCCACAAGCATGGATTCATTTTTCAAATGCGGAATAGGATTCGCCTCATGGAAAGAGGGAGAAAAAATCGGGGAGATTTACCAAACTGATTCCCCTTCCTACCGAACTCTTACACAGGCAACATTCATTGACCTTTACAACAAAGGATTAATTTACGAAGCAAACAAAGTTGTTAACTGGGACCCAAAACTCCAATCCACAATCGCTGATGCAGAAATAACTTACGAAGACAGACCGGGTTTTTTTCATGATATTGTTTTCAAAGTAAAAGGAACTGATGAACGGATAATTATTGGAACAACAAGACCTGAACTCATTTGCACTTGCGAAATGGTGATATTTAATCCCGAAGATAAAAGGCATAAATACCTTGAAGGAAAAACTCTGCTCACCCCAATTTACAATAAAGAAGTAAAATGCAAATCCCATCCTGCCGCAATAATGGATAAGGGCACGGGGCTTGAAATGATGTGCTCATACGGAGACCTCGCTGATATACGCTTCTTCATGGAGCAGGGAATAAAAGGGAAAGTTGCGATAGGAAAAGACGGAACACTAAACGAGCACGCGGGATTCTTGAAAGGATTAAAGATAAAAGAAGCAAGAGAAAAAATGATTGAAGAATTAAAAAAAGAGGGACTGCTTGAAAAAATTACCCCAACCGCCGCGCACAGAACCCCAATCAGCGAGAGAAGCGGAGCGGCAATTGAATTTATTGAAATGCCTGAATATTATTTGAAGCAGCTTGATTACAAAGACAAAATGAGGGAAATTGCGCACAAAGTAAATATTTACGCCCCACAATCAAGACAAATCTTGCTTGACTGGATTGACTCAGTTTCAATTGACTGGCCAATTACTAGAAGAAGATACTATGCAACTGAAGTGCCCGCCTGGTACTGCAAGAAATGCGGAACAATCGCGCTCGCAGAGAAAGGAAAGTATGTTCAGCCGTGGAAAGAAGCATACAAAGGAAAATGCAAAAAGTGCAGGGGAGCGGAATTCCGAGGGGATGAAAGAGTATTTGATACTTGGTTTGACTCAAGCATCTCGCCGCTCTATATTTTAGGATACGAACGCCACCCAAAGTTCTATGCAAAAAATACCCCATGCTCACTAAGACCGCAGGGAAAAGAAATTGTTCGAACATGGCTCTACTATACTTTATTGAAAGATTATTTACTCACTGGAAATATAATTTTTAAGGACGCTTGGATTCACCACCACATTGTTACTGATGATGGGACAAAAATGAGCAAAAGCAAAGGAAACATAATTGACCCGCAAAAAATAATTGAGACTCTTGGAACGGGCGCGTTTAGAATGTGGTGCGCTGTCGAGGGAAATCTGGACAGAGATGATTTTAGATGCTCAATGGAGAGAATTGAGGGCGCGGGAAAACTCCTTGAGAAACTTTGGAATGTTTCAAAATTTGTTTCAATGTTCGAACTCACAAAAGAACAAGAAAAAAATTCTGAACTAATGGAAATTGATAAGTGGGCGCTCGCTGAAGTTGATAAACTTGTTGAAGAAGCACACACAGGGTATATGCAATATGATTTCCACAATCCTGTTGTTCGAATAATTAATTTTGTAAGAGATGAATTCGCTTCTCACTATGTTGAGACAGTGAAAAGGCGAGCGTACAATAACGACCCTGTTGTGAAATTTACTGAAGCAGAGCGAAACGGCGCTGTAAAAACACTCCGCGACTCACTGCGCACACTCCTTGAACTACTTTACCCAGTTAATCCCGCAATGACAGCATTCGTTTACAAAGAACTCTTCGCGGAAGAAATAATTTCAAAACCGTGGCCAAAGAAGAACGGGGCTAAGAGCAAACTTAACGGAACTGAATTAGTTGCATTTAATTCAGCTGTTTGGAAAGCAAAAAAAGATAACGCGCTCTCGCTTAAAGACCCTGTGAAAAAAGCAATTGCTCCTGCAACACTAGCGCCAGTTGAAGCCGAACTAAAAGCGATGCACAATATTCTAAAAATTGAGTTTAAGGGAAACGAAGCAATTGTTGAGGCGAAGTAATAACTAAACTTAATTTAACCAGCAAGAAGACTTGTTTTTGGTGTCCAAGAAACCCTTTAATACCCCCTTTTACTTCACTATTGCATGGCTTTCAAAAATAGGACAGCGGTTTTTACCACACTATTAGTATTACTAATAACAATGGCAGGCGCGGGTTATGCAATGTCCGCGGATGAGGCAATTGCTCTAGTTACAATACAAAATAATTACATGATGAGCGGAGAAACCGCAAGTGCCGTAAAAGAAATGATAACATACCAGAACGCAAAGTACTTGGTTGTTGCGACACTCAAGGGGGATAGCGTAACTTGCTATATTCCTGTTAAGGACTCTGACGGAAAAATAGCGGCGGGGGATATTGAAATTAGCGCATTAACAAAAGCCGCAATAGTTTTCACAAAAATGACTCAATTGAAAGAAAACACATCCGCCGCGAATTGGACTTACTCTTATTCCACAAAAAATTATCTTTATGATTTACAAAACGAATTCACCCAAATGATGGGAGGAGTGCTCACCGTTCAAACCGAGCTTGCAAAACTCGGCTCCGAGGCGCAAGCACTCACACAGCTCGCGGATGAAACACAGTCACAGCTTGAATCAATTGCTGCAAAAAGCAAGGACCTTGCTGAAAAAGTGGAGACTGGAAGAAAAAAAGAAGATGCTTTCCTCACAGCGCCTGATACAAACGGAGTAACTACTTACGAAGCATCCTATAAAGATATTTTTGCGCAACTTGAAGAATACAAAAGCGAGTACACTGCAATTGAAATAAACATAAACAAACTCAATCAGGGAATAGGGGCGCTTACTACAAGCAAACTAACAATTGACCAAAAGAGAAGCCTGCAATCCTTACTCACAATGTCAGTGAGCGCAAGAAGACTCCCTACATTCTTCAGCCAAAATGACCAGCTCCGAACAATAATTGAGTCAGTTTTTAGCAGCGCAAAGAACAGCAACAGCTATGTTGAGACTCTTGCCACAAGAAGACTGCGAAATGAGGCATGGCAGTTAATGTACGGGCAAAACACAGCACTCCAAAAACTTGATTCTAGTTTTACAACACTTGAGGCGGCGGCAACCGCGATTCTTTCAGAAGAGAATTCAAGCAAATGGGTTGACCAGGATGCTGTTGACGCATTAAGCACAAGCTGGACAGGAGCAACCTCAAGATTCAATACAGCGGAATATGAGAAAGCAAAGGATTACGCGACAAAAGCCGCTAGCTTTGTAAAAACAATAATGCAAAAAGGGGCAAATACTGAAGTAGTCGACAACACGCAGGATGTTGTAATAAAAATAGTTGTGGGGCTAATAGTTGTAATAATCGCGGTGTTTATTTTTGATAAATTTTTAAGAAAATCAAAGCCAAAGGAAGAGGAATATAATGAACCATAAATATTGCTTGGGAATTGCTTTTTTTGCACTCTTACTTATTGCTGCGTTTGTAAACGCGAGCATTCTTGCAACCGCGACAGTGGACAAAACAAACCTCGCCCCGGATGAACTCGCAAGACTCTCAGTGAAATTATACAATGATTCTGACTCAAACCTGATAAATGTTTTAGTTCAAATACAGGCGGATGAGGGAATTGTTTTTATTGAGGGCGATACGGAGAAAACTAATATAACAAAAACAATTGAGAAAATAGGAGCAAAGGAAGAACTGCTTATTGTTCAAGGAATGAAAGCAGTTACAGCAAAACAAACAAGCGCAACAATTTACGTTTATTACGGCACTGCTGTTCCATTAGTAAGCGCGGCGGCGACTGTTGTGGGGCTTGGCGAAATGCCAATAAGCGTAAAAGCAGAAAGCGATAGACAAACAATTAATGATGCGGATACACTCATAATTGATTATAAATTCACAAATCATTCAAACGAGACTTATTACAAAGCAAGCGTGGAAGTTGTGGCTCCCGAAGGATTCACAGTACAGCAAAAACCCGTATTTACTGATTCACTAAAACCTGAAGGAATGATTGAGCAAAAATTTTATGTATCCGCGCCGATTGACGCAAAGGGAACGCAGACAATAACACTCGCATACGGTTTCTTTGATTCGGAGGGACCGCATTACTTTGAAAAAAGATATACGATGGAATTTAGCAGACCAGATTATGGAATAATAATTCTTATTGGAATAATAGTGCTCGCTGTTGCGGCTTTTATGTATGCGAGGAAGGATGAAGCTCCAGCTGTTCAAGGCACGGCGGAAAAGAAAAAGTGAGAGAAAGCGAATTAAAATTAGAATATCAAACCGCAATCTCAACAATATCCTTATTCTTTAAAACAAAGTCTGGCCCAACCATCTGCCCAGGAAACTTTGCAGAGCCCCAGACTTTCGCGAATTTTAAGTTCTTCGCAAAATCCTTGTGAAGTAATTTTGCGACATCAAGAACAGTTGCGCCCCTTGGAACCGCAAGAGGGTCATTAAGGTCTGCTTCCCTCCCCGGTTTTTTTGTAAAAACCAATATTGTGTCAAGAAGCAAAAACAATTTATCCTTCAAATCAACAAGCGAGTGGTCAGTAACATCATAAGGATTTACAAACACCGCTTTCTTATAACAAATTTTCTCATTCATCGCCTCCGCCACAGCGTCAAGCGAGGAAATTTTTCCAAAAACAATTACCTGCGCGTTTGAGTAGCCAGAATTTTTCAAATACCCCTCAAGCTGCTCCTGCGGGAACGCCAAAAATTCTTTTCCAGAGATTTGCACTCCCGCAAATTCAGAAACTTTCACTGAAATTGGGGGGCGGGTGCGGTTAAGGTAAACAAGGCTCTTTGAAAGTTCATTAATCAAAGTAAGTCCCTGTTCTTTTGAAGTAACCACAAGCACCACCGCATCAGCGTTTCTAATTACGCCAATAATTTCCTTCCCTTGGGCTTTTCCTTCGCTAGAGCCCTCAATCAATGCAGGAAGTTCAACGAGCTGGATATGCGCGCCTTGATAATCCATCATACCCGGTGCGGGCTCCTTTGTCGCAAAAGGATAAGGAGTAACTTCAGCAATTTCTTTTCCAACTAATTTATTTAGAAGCCAGCTCTTCCCGGAATTGGGCGTTCCAATTAAAACAATTTGCCCAGTGCCGTCCTTTTTCACATACATTGAGGGAACGGACCCTCCGCGCTTAGCGCCTTGGGTTTTTGAGCGCTCAATCTCGCTCCTAAGTTCGGATATTTTTCTAGTCAAATCAGCGCGCATTTTCTCCGCGCCCTTGTGGCTTGGGGCGTATGATTTCATTTCAAGAAGCGCAGTAAGTTTTTCTTCAGGGGTTTTTGCAGCCTCAAACTTCTGCAAAGCGTGCGAGTATTCTACTGAAATATTTGAAACCATATAATCACTACGGGATGAAAATGTTTATAAGAATTATAATCTACGTCAAAAATGCGTATCGGATAAATAACAAAGCTTTTTTAGAATAACTTCTTCGCCTTAATTACAATTAATTCCTCAAAAAACAATTTCTTTTTGCTTACCTCTTTTATTGAAAACCCATTCTCAAAAAATGCCGACTCAATAACCTGCGGATTATTCAGCGAGGAAACTAAAAGCAAAACGGCGCCGTTTTGGTTTAAGTGCTTTCCAACAGCGGGAATAAATTTATTTATTACGGAGCGCCCCTCAAGACCCCCGTCAAGATCCACCCACTTCACCCCATCAGTAGGAACATAAGGCGGGTTAAATGCGATTAAATCAAATTTGCCTTTTACCTTTGAAAATAAATTACTTTCGAGCACGGCGAAAGAGTGTCCAGGTTTTTGAGTCTTAATCTTTTTGTTATACTCCGCAACCATTTTTTCCGCAGCCCTAAGCGCAGCAGGATTAATATCAACGGCAAGAACTTCAAGGGCGCCCGCGCGAAACATCGCAGCAGACTGAACACCCGAACCCGCCCCCATGTCAAGGCATTTAAGCCCCCTCAAATTCTCGCGCAAGATAGCGTCCTCAAGCAGCCAGGAATCCTCCGCGGGAGGATAAACTTCACTTGAAATAGGCGGAACAACAGCGCGAACACTTACCACTCAAAAAACCCCTAAAAATAAAATTCCAAAATAAAAAATCAAATCACGAGGCGTTAGAAAATCCCCACAACTTGTCAAAATCCTGCTTATATTTTGCCGCAACATCCGCGCTTTCAATAAAAATAAGATTCTCATCATTCTTCGTATCCGCATTCTGCGAATAATTAAACGACCCCGTGGCAACAACATTACCATCAATCACCATAAATTTGTTGTGCATATAACCCGAGCCATTTCTAAACGCAATTAAAATCCCGGCCATCTGGAGCAACTCGTCATCGCTCGAATCATTTTTACTCTGATCATAATCAAAAATAACTTTCACTTCAACTCCCCTCTCCTTTGCGCGAACGAGCGCACTCGCAATCCCATCGTGAGTAAAAGAATAAATCGCAATGTAAATAGAACTCTTCGCAGAATCAATATGAGCAATCATCTTTTCGGAACACGCGTCCTGCGGACAGAAAAAAACCTCGACACTATCGGCTTTAAGTGGAACTTGCGCCCCAATATTCGCATCCGCGCCTAAACCTAAAGAACTCAAATCATTTTGGAGGAGATTTTCTGAGCCCGCAGGGAAAATGTTTCCGCCTTTTGCGAACAGAACAATCAATACCGCAATGGCAACAACAACCACAAAAAATAATTTCCCTGAAATTGAGCCTGTTTTGCTTTGCCTTGGAAGAGCCATAACATCACGACTAAATAAAAGCACGGCACCAATAAATACCTTATGCAGGCGACGGCAATTTGGAATTAATGCTTATTTTTCGCCAAAAATCCTTTTATTCCTTTGCGGATAAATAATTAGTATGCTTTTTGATTCACACTCGCATCTAAACCTTCTGACGGAAGAAGAACTAGAAGAGGCGCTTTTTTGCGCAAATTCAGCAGGAATTAAGAAAATTATTTCCTGCTCTACTAGCTTTGCCTCAAACGAAAAAAATCTTGAGCTCGCAAAAAACTTTCCTCAAATACTTCCTGCAATAGGGCTCTATCCGCTTGACGCGATGGACCTAACCCAGCTTGAGCTTGACAAAGCGTTTTATTTTTTTAAGGCAGAAATTTCAAAAACTGTTGCGATTGGAGAAGTGGGACTTGACTATAAGTATGCGACAAAGAAAAAGGATCAAGAGAAGCAAGAAGGCATTTTCTCACGCTTCATTGAACTCGCAAAAGAAAATAAAAAACCGTTAATAATTCACTCCCGCTATGCGCAAAGCCAAGTGCTCAAAATGCTTGAGAAAAATAATGCAGAGAAAGTGCTTTTGCACTCGTTTGTTGATTCGGAGAAATTAATGAAGCGGGCGGCGGAGAAAGGTTATTTTATCTCAGTTGGCTTAAGCGTGCTTGAGAACGAGAACATACAAAAGAATATTACTGCTTTCCCGATTAAGAATTTGCTTTTTGAAACTGACTCCCCAGTAAGATTCGGGGGAGAAAAAGCAATTCCTCAAAAAATAGAATTAATCGCAAAAAAGGTTGCCGAGCTCAAAGGACTCCCTCTAAAAGAAATAGAAGACCAGCAGGAAAAGAACTTTAAAGAGTTATTTTCTTTCTGATAAAACACTAAGTTTTTAAGTTCCGAGAAGAGGAAATATTTTGTGACGGCATGATAATTGTATTCCTAATAATTTTGATAATGGCGCTAATACTCGCAAACATACTCGTTTCCGCATCAAGGCAGAGAAAGACAGAGGCGAATAGCTATACTGCAGAAAGAGGATTTGCTAACCCCGCGCTTAACTTTGTTGAACCGGAAGTCATTACTCATGTCCAGAATCTGAATGAGAACACCGCGCTGATGGCAGGCTCAATTGCGGCTACAAACAAAAAACTCGAACTGCTTAATGAAAGAGTTTCAGTAATCGAGAAAGTAATGTCCCAGCTAGTTGAGAAAAAAATTAAGACTAATTTAAAAGAAATTGAGGAAAGCTAAAGTAAAAGTCGGACTATTAAATTACTTTAAGCACAGAAAAAATAAAGGCCTCAGAGTTGGATTAACTAATCATTAAATCATCAGGGATTTACTTCATCACAGGCAATATCAATATTCTTTGGACAGTTTTAAATTAGTTTGCCTGCCTCAAAAGTGACGCTAAAACTCCACGGCCCCGAAGAATTCTTCCTTACTAACAAGCGGATTAAAACACAAGTTCACGTTTTTTGCAGTAAGCTTCATTGTATTAGTCGCGTCAAAATATCTCTTTTCTTCCCCTTCAAACCCAGATTTAAGTTTCTCACAAAGCTCTTTTTTAGGAAGCTTAAAACGCCCCAATGGCGAAAGCAGGCAAAACATGCTTTGGGCATAATATTCTCTTACCTCTTCTTCAGAAGCAATCTCTACGGTGCTTGCGGCTCTCAAGAGGTCCTTTTTGGTTTCATCAAGCAGCTTCAACAAATCCTCCGCACAGCAGTTCTTTGAATCACAAATCACTGCAACCCTTGTGGAGCTTGCGGCAAGGGGAAACGATGAATAAATCCGATTATGCATATCTACTTTTACGCTAACTTCCTTTGGAAGACACTCAAGGATAGTGATTTTTTGGTGTTTTGAATTGAATTTCCCTTGTGAAAGGTTATGATACTCGCTTACAAGAAAGTTTTCTCTTGCATTAAGCGGATACACCCCGTGAAACTCATGCCCAATGTTGTGAAAAACCCCATAAAGCATCTCACTCCAACTGAATAAACTCCCTTTTAACTGGCCAAGAGTTTGGCGGACATCTTTTCCTTCTAACTTAATCCACTGCGAATCAAGCGATTCAACATCAAAGCCTTTGAGTATGTTTTGGCCTGTTTTTGCACAAAGAACATCTTCCTGTAGTGCCGAACAGATATCAAATGTATTTTCATAAATTGAACACAAATCAGCTTTGCTATTACTTGTAAACTCTTTTGGAAGGGATAAATGAAGATATCTTGCCGCTAGTGAAGGATACTTAATTTTTCTTGCTATTTCCAATATTGGAACTTCTTTTTCATGGAATTTTCTAAGTTGCGCTACAAGTATGGGCGCAAGAAACTCATAACTTGTAAAAGCCAGTTTGTCAACAGATTGAATTTTTGGCATAGGCCAGGCAAAATTTTTTGAGCCGCTTGAGAAAACATTGAGTATGGTTTTTGCCATTCGCTCAGAACAGAACCTAATTTTATTTTTGTCCATAAACTTTCCCTGTCCTTCCGTTAACAAGAACACTTTTGAAAACTATGAGCTTTTCAAGCGCCCCCTTTGCGCCGGTAACACACGGAATCCCCATTTCACGGCACACAATCGCAGAGTGAGCCATCATCCCCCCATACTCGGTAACCACCGCACCAGCTATTGAAAGATAAGGTGTGTGAAGGGGAGTCAAAAAATCGGCAACTATGACAAACTTTTCATTTTTCTTCGGCTTTTTGGATAAAAGTTCGCTAAGCAATAGAGGTTTTCCCTCAAAAGTCCCTGGGCTTGCAGAAAATCCCACAAGTATTTCTTCCATAATAACCCTCTACGGAGAAGTGCATCTTCTCCCATATAATACTACTGCCTTTGCGGGCTTTCCGCAAAAACAATTCACCTCTGGGCTCTCACCCTGTATCTCCCCAAGAATTTCTCCGACCACTTTCTCTTCTATTGCTAAACCACATTCCTTCTCACAGCACCATGAGAATCTGCCAAGTTTTCTCTGTGAGATAACCTCCGCGAGCTCATCAATTCCTTTTACAGCACACATTTTTTCGCCCATATATTTTTTTGCATCGCAATAAATTGCGGCCGAATAAGCTTCAAGCGAATTTTTGCACCAGCCCGCGGCATTTTCAAAAGGTATAATCTCTTTTTTTCGAGCATCCCTGCGGCTCACAGTAATATTTCCGTTTGACATACTCTTTGAATCAACTGTGATGCACAAAGGAACCCCTTTTTTTCGCCACGAATAAATTCTTTTGCAAGGAGTAGTTTTCTTTGAATCCACAAACGGTCTGTACTCAGAAAGTCTTTCTTTGAGTTCTCCACAGACCTTCATTATAGCGCCTTCATTATTTTTGTCAAAGTAAGGGATAATCACTACTTGGAATGGCGCAAGCAATGGAGGAAGCCGCAGTCCATCCTCATCTAGGTGTATTAAAAATACTGCCGCAAGAACCCTCTCAGCTATACCATAAGTGTTTTGGTAAGTGTAATCCACTCCGCCGCTCTCAGTTCGAAACTTAATCTCAAATGCTCTGGAGAAAACCTGCGACTGGTGGTAGGTAACACTTGGGGAAAAGCTTCTGTTTTTTACTGGAAGATACATTTCATACGAAATCGTTGTTTCCGAAACCGGTTTGTTTCCCCAAAGCGGTCTCTTTACGCTAATTACGGGCAAAAGCATCGCGGCATAATACTCTCGCATTATCTGCTGGGATTCCTCAAAGGCGCGAAGACTTTCTTTTTCAGTTGCGTGGGCAGTGTGTACTTCAAGTAAAGTATCTGACTCGGCGCCGTTGATTATAATGCTAGTATCCTTGGTTGGACGAAAAATTGAGGAGACTTGAAATAAATTCACTGGTAAATCCTGAAAAGAAGTTATTTTCTTCTTGAAATAATTATAAATGGCCGCCTCTCCTGTTGGATAAAGGAATAATTCCTTCTTGGATTTTGATGTGTCGCTAACCCAAAAGAGCCCTTTTTCGGGAGACTTTATTATTTTTCCAAGCCCCCGCAAAAAGTCTTTATGCATAAGCCTTGGAAAAAGGTATTCTTCATAATTTCTCTCCTGCAGTGGTTTTTTGAATAACCCAACCATCCTCTCTCTAATTGCAACCCCGTATGGGAGCCAGATATAACACCCTTTCACAGGATACTTGTTGTCAATAATATCAGTTTCAATAAGAAAATTAGCTAAGTCCGCAAAGTTCTTTATTAGAATTTCTCTTTTTGAATTCTTGCATACACCCAGAGGTTGCAATTTTGCCATCGTTACCCTCTTTTATTCGTCATCCGAAAATGCGCCATTAACGACTTTTTGGATTTTTAGGTCACGATTTGCTTCCCTATTAGAATCAATTGAAATTATCCCGGTAACCCCGTTATAATCTTTAAGCTCCGCAAGCCCCGCGCGTATGGCTTCAGAATCATACCCCAGCTCAGAAATTATTCTTACAAGCGCATTTGTCGCATCATATGCTGCATCCGCGGTAACACCAGGATCAGAATTGAATCTTTCTTTATATGTCGAAATAAACTCTGCGGTCGGAGGCAAAAACAATGGCCCCATAACTCCCTCAAGGACTGACTTATCAGAAGCAATATTAAGCCCGACTCCGATTATTCCCCCGTGAGCAAATATAGGCTTTGTAATCCCCAATTCTTTTGACTGCTTAAGCGCAATAAGAAGCCCATCAGGGTACAGCGCATAAAAATAGCACTCAGGGGAATCCTGTTCTGCTTTTAGTAAAGCTGTTTTATAATCATTCTCAGCAGGATTAATTGGCTGGCTTTGAGTTATTTCACCCCCCAGCATCGAGAACTTAGGTTTGATATTAACATTAAATCCTTCCCCAAAATCATTGTTCACATAAAGCACGGCCATTTTCTTGCAGCCCAGCGCAGTTGCTCTCTCCGCAATTTTTTCTGATGCCTGTTCTTCAGAGAACCAGAACCTGAAAACATATGGACTTTTTGTAAGGTCCTTTGCAATCGTCCCCGCATTCACAAGCACAATCTTTTTCTCATCCGCTAGTTTTGCTATTGCAAGCGATGCTGAAGAGCAAATATCCCCAATAACAACTTTTGCGCCGTCAACATCAGTGAGCTTGCTAAAAGCCGCTACCGCCTTTTCCGCAGAACACTGGCTATCCTCAAAAATAAAATTTACTTTTTTGCCGTCAATTCCAGCCACATTGATTTGTTCAGAAGCAAGAACTATCGCATTCTTTGACGCCTGCCCCTGATCAGATAATTCCCCGGTGAGGGGCAAAATAACCCCCACATTTATAGATTCATTTTTTGGCTGTTGAAATGCAAAAAAAGCGGCGATGCCGATAATTATCAAAACAATAATCGCTATAATAAGAAGCTTTTTCATGAAAAGACAGGATTAACTAATGTTTTTATACATATGCTCAAATTCGTCAATTTTATTTTATGCTTACAGGGCAAATGCAGGCAGGCAAAAAACAATAAAAATTCCCACAAGGAATACCCGGCCGCTTATTTTTTGCCGCCTCAAAATAATTACTTAAAGTTCAAATATTCAAGTTTTTGTTCAGTTCTATTAATTTTCTCCTCATTCTGAAGTATTGTCAAGGCATCCCATGTCCCGTTAAGGAATGCCTGCCTGCGTCCCTCAACCATCATAAAAGGAATTTCTTTTCCCGCGTATTTCACTTTCTTCTCCTTCAAATCAATTATAACAATAGCCGCAGGATTCTTTTTGGCCTGCTCAATTAGCGCAGCGATTTCATTTGCCGGAACAATTACCCCGACTATCCCAAGACTTGCGCAGTTACCCGCAAATATTTCCGCAAAGCTTTCCGCAATAATCGCCCTCACCCCGAATCTAAAAAGCGCCTGCGGGGCATGCTCCCTTGAGGAACCGCAGCCATAATTCGCTCCCGCGACAAGAATAGAACCGTTTTTATAAGCAGGATTATTGAATGGGTGCTCCTTTACCTCCGCCCCAAACTTAAATCGCTCATCATAATAAACATATTTTCCCATACTGCAAAAAGTTATTTCCTTCATGTATCTTGCAGGAATTATATCATCAGTGTTTTGGTCATTTGCGGGTTTTGGAAATATTGTTCCGGATACTGCCTCAATTATGCTTTTATTTTCGCTCATTCCTCCGCCCCCAAATATTTTTCTGGATTTGCAATTTTTCCATCAATCGCGGTTGCGGCCGCCATGTAGGGGCTCATTAAATGAGTTCTTCCGGTGGGAGAACCCTGTCTTCCCTTAAAATTCCTGTTTGAAGTTGACGCACAGCGCTGTGCCCCGACAAGCTTATCAGGATTCATCGCAAGGCACATTGAGCAGCCGGGGTTTCTCCACTCCGCGCCCGCTTCTTTAAATATTTTATCAAGACCTGCGCTCTCTGCTTCTCTCTTTACCGCCTCTGAACCCGGAACAACCAAGGTTCTTACGCAAACTTTTCTTCCTTTCAATATTTTTGCCGCCGCCAAAAGATCACTGATTCTTCCATTCGTGCATGAACCAATAAAAACAACATCAACTTTTTCCCCTAAAATATTCTGTGAATCATTTAGCCCCATATACTTAAGCGCATCAGCGGCTTCTTCCTTCTCCTTTCCGCTGAATGCATCAAGAGAAGGAATACTCTCCGAAAGCATTATCCCCTGCGCGGGATTTACCCCCCAAGTAACCATTGGTTCAAGAGCAAAGACATCAAGCTCAATCACATCATCATACACTGCATCTTTTCCGGAGGCAACTAACTTCCAGTAGAGAACCGCTTTTTCAAAATCCTTTTTGGGCGCCCATTCTTTTCCCTTCAAATAATTAAAAGTTGTTTCATCAGGGTTCACATACCCCGACCTTGCTCCGCCTTCCACCGCAAGGTTACAAAGCGTGAGTCTTGCTTCCATACTCATCGCATCAACAACACTTCCGCCGAACTCATATGCAAAACCAACTCCGCCCTGCACGCCGAGTTTTCTTATTACATGAAGCGCAACATCTTTTGCGGTCACTCCTTTTTTGAGTTTTCCATTAATATTAATTCTGCGGACTTTTAGTTTATCCATCGCCATTGTTTGGGTAGCAAGAACATGCGATACTTGGGTGGTTCCAATTCCAAACGCAAGCGCGCCAAAAGCGCCGTAAGTGCAAGTATGCGAATCCCCACAAACAACAAGCTGGCCCGGCCAAATTATTCCTTGTTCAGAGTAAGTAACATGGCACACCCCATTACAGCCTGAATTAGGGGCACAATATCTTATTCCAAACTCGGCGGAATTTTTTTCAATTTCTTTTGTCATTATTTCCGCCTGCGCGTCACTAAATGGTCTTGCGGTTGAGGTGGTTGGGATTACATGGTCAACAACCGCGGTCGCAAGAGTTGGCCGCCTTACACTAAGTTTTCTGTCTCTTAGCATCTCAAAGGCCTGCGGGCTTGTAACTTCGTGTATCAAATGCCTTCCGACATAAATTTGTGTCTGACCAGTCGGGAGCACGCCGACAACATGCTTTTCCCAGACCTTGTCATAGAGCGTATTTGTTGACATCTCATTTCACCATGTTTTTTAAAATTTATTCTGGGCAGCCCATAAATTTACTTTGCCTCATACTCCTTCAAGTATTTGCACGCATTCAAAATGAGCGCATCAAGTTTCATCGAATTGTACTGCGGATTTCTTATGTTATTAAGCGCCGCATCTTTAAGCGCGCTTGCCGCTTTTATTTCCCCCATCTCCTCAAGCATCATCGCATAAGAAAGAAAAGCCGCTTCGGGTTTTATTTGCTGCACTTTTTCCTTAACAAATGTCCCCGCAATTAGATTTCCTTTCGCATCAACCTCGTACCATTTATCAGGCGCGCTCCCGTGAATCGGCTCAAACATTGAGGGATAAGTTCCTGCGGGATTAATGTTTCCGCTTACCGCGGAGCCAATTCCGCCCTGAATTACCGCGCCCGCATCGGTCGCAATATCACCAAACATATTTTCTGTAATCACCACATCAAACTGCTCGGGCTTTAGAAGCATCTGCATCAAAAAATTATCAATATGCATGTATCTCACTTCGACATCAGTCTGCTTTTTGTAATCCTCAAAAACTCTTAGCCATGGTGATGAAGCATAATTAAGCACATTAGTTTTGAATACAAAATGAATCAGCGGTTTTATCCCTTTCTTCCTTTCCTTCGCCCTTTTTTCTGCATACTCCGCAAGGCGCTTTACTCCTTTGTAAGTGCATTTCATTATTTGATAGCCCGCTTCCTCATCAGTCCCTTTTTTTTCTATCCACCCCGCATCAACATATAACCCTTCGGAATTTTCCCTGCAGATTTCAAAATTAATATCCTTCGAAGATTTACCAATTAGTATTGAAGGCACTCCCTCTGGCAGCACAACCGGACGAAGATTTACATACTGGTCAAATGCCTGGCGTAGTTTTAGAAGAATTCCAACCTCAAGCACCCCCGGCTTTATTTTTGAGGGGTCTCCGATTGCGCCAAGATAAATCTGGTCAAACTTTCTTAACTCCAAAAGCTCTTTTTCCCCAAGTTCCTTAATATTATTCTTCAAAAAATAATCCGCGCCAAAGTCAAACCTTGTGTGCTTTATCGGCTTTAAAAGCAAGTGGCTTAATGCCTCGCTGGCTTTTAACGCAGCCTCAGTGACAGTCACTCCGTTCAAGTCCCCCGGAATTACTGCTATGTTGTGAAAATTTGCCATTGTCCAATCACCCAGCTAAATTTATACTAAAGAAAAGTGAAACGTATTAAAAAGAGTTGGTGGGGGGCTAATAAATTAAAAATAACTAAGAAAGAAAAAAACTAAAAAAAAGAGAAAAAAATCAAAAGCAAGAGCTCGTTTAGAGCCCTGCTTGTTTCTTTAATTCCGCTGCCTTATCTGTTCTTTCCCAAGGCAAATCATTTTTTCCGAAGTGACCGTAAGCGCTTGTCTTGTGATAAATTGGTTTTTTGAGGTCAAGCACTTTAATTATGTCAGCCGGCTTGAGTGAGAAATTCTTTCTAATCAGCGCCTCAATTTTTTCCGCAGGAATTTTGTTTGTCCCAAAGCACTCAACATGAATGTTTAGTGGCTCCGCAAAACCAATGCAGTAAGACACCTGAACTTCGCACTTATCCGCGAGTCCCGCAGCAACAACATTTTTTGCAACGTATCTTGCGGCATATGCGGCGCTTCTGTCAACTTTAGAAGGGTCTTTTCCGGAGAATGCTCCTCCGCCGTGCCTGCCCATTCCGCCGTAGGTATCAACAATTATTTTTCTTCCCGTAAGCCCCGAGTCAGCTGTCGGTCCTCCAAGAACAAATTTTCCTGTCGCGTTAATGAACACCCTTGTTTTTGCATCCATCCATTTTCCAAGAATCGGCTTGATTACTTTTTCAAGAACCTGCTTTCTTAGTTCATCCATATCGCAGTCTTTGTGGTGGATTGCGATAACAACATTATCAACTCTCTTCGGAGTGTTATCATCATATTCAACTGTTACCTGACTCTTCCCATCAGGCAATGCTTCTTTTATTTCGCCGCTTCTTCGTACTTCAGCAAGTTTTCTTGAAAGAGCATGCGCAAGCATTATTGGCAGAGGCATTAATTCAGCAGTATCGGTGGACGCATAACCAAACATCATCCCCTGGTCTCCCGCGCCCTGTTCCTTAAAATCCCCCTCGCCTTCAGTTACTCCCTGCGAAATATCAGGGCTCTGCTTGTGTATTTTTATTACAACTTCAGATTTGTCCGAAAAGCCTAAGCTTGGGTCAGTGTAACCAATTTCTTTGATTTTTTTTCTTACAACTTCCTCAAAATTAACTTTTGCTTTTGTAGTAACTTCACCAACAACACAGCAAAAATTTGTTGTAACCACTGTTTCTATTCCCGCTCTTGTGTTTGGGTCCTGCGCGAGGCACGCATCAAGTATTGCGTCGCTTATTCCGTCACATACCTTATCCGGATGCCCCTCTGTAATTGATTCGCTTGCGAAATATCTCTTCATATAAACACCCCACAGGTTTTGCAGTTACTCATTAGAGCCTGCAGTTATTAGTTACCATAAATTCAGAAAGCTTTTTAAACCTAAACACTGATTAGTTACTGTATGGTGCAGGGATATCGTATAAGCCCATATTTTTCCAAGGAACAAGTTGACGCGATTGATAAATTAATTGACAAAGTGGGTTGCACACGCGCAGATGTAGTAAAACAGCTTGTTCTTCTAAAACTCGTTGACATGGGATACTTTGATAAGAAGCCAAAACAGTAAATTTTTGGCAAGATTTATCTTTCAGAAACTATTTTAATCTCCAAGCGCATTAATTAAAAATGCAAAAAAGAGTTTTCGCACTTCTATTCCTATCCCTAATACTGCTCATCTCTTTCGCTTCAGCAAAAAGCTATTCAATTGACAAAGCGGACGTTCAATTTGTGATTAATCCTGACGGAAGCGTTAATGTTACCGAATATATTACTTTTAATTTCAGCGGAAGCTTTACTTATGCTTACCGCGACCTTCCAAATGGCGAGTGGTCTTACTCAAATTTCCATGTTTATGACGGGGAAACTGAATTAAAATATGAAACGTCCCAAAGCGGTAGCGCTACACAATACAAGTGGCACTACTCCGCAAACAATGAGATTAAGATATTCAAAATGACTTACACAATATTGAACGCGGTAAAAGCATACTCTGATGTGGGGGAGTTTTACTGGAAAGTATGGCAGGACGGGTGGGACCATGACCTTGGCGAACTGACAGGCGCAATAAAATTCCCTGCGAAAGTAAATAACCCTAAAGAGATTTATTCATGGGGCCATCCGGAGATAAACGGCAAAATCGCGGTAGCTGATGATAATCAAACCTTAATTTTTCAGGCATTTAATATTCCCGCATATCAGTGGGTTGAAATAAGAACCGCCTTCCCTTCATCAATGCTCACCACTTCAAAGAGTGCCGAAGTAGGGCTTGATAAAATAATCACTGAAGAATCAAACTACACTCCGCCCGCATCGGATGATTTTGCCGGAGGAATGTTTGCAATAGTCTTTATATTTCTTATTTTCGCAGGAATGATAATTTTCCCACTGGCAATACGAAAATTTCCACAAGCTGGAATAATATTTTTTGCAATAATATTTTCGCTCTTCTTCCTAATGCCTGTGCTTTTTTGGGTCAGTATTAATCCGATACTGCTCTTTTGCGCACTTGCCATACAAATAATAATATTTATTCTCACTTGGCACTTTTTCGGAAGAGAACCCAAGACAAATTATAACGCGATTTATGAAAGGGAACCTCCTGCTGACTTACCCCCCACCATGGTAAAAGCACTGATGCACTCCATTATGAAAACCGCCTCCCCGCAGGAAATCGGGCCAGAAATACTTTACCTTGCGCTGAAAGGAATATTTCGAATAGAACAAATAACAACAAAAAAAGGGAAAAAAGAATTCCAAATAAGAATACTAAAAAATAACCTTAAGGAAATGAATAAAAGCCAAGTTCAAATATTTGACCTAATATTAAGGGTTGCGAAAGCCGACCCGCAGTCATTTTGGGATAACTATATTATGAAAAAGAAAAAAGAAATCACCCCGACTGTCGCAACAATAAAAGACATCCAGCAGTACTTAAAATCAAATCCAGACGAATCACGCGAGTGGCTGCTTGACTGGCAGAAACAAACAAAGGAAGAATATGCTGCGGAAAAATTTGACAAAAAGAAGGACGGGGTGCTGCCGTACCTGCTACTCACAATTGCGAATACAATAATTTTTGGTTTACTAAGCCCCCCAACATGGATTCTTACTCCACTACTTGCAACAGGAGTTGCGCTTATGCTGCCACAAGTAATAAGGTCCAGAACAAAGAAAGGCGCGCTTGCGTATCAAAAGTGGGACAATTTCAGAAAATTCTTGCATGACTTCTCCCAGTTAACCAGAATGCCCCCAACTGCAATTGTGCTGTGGGAGAAATACCTCGTTTATGCTGTTGTTCTTGGAGAGGGAAAAACAGTGAAAAAGGCAATGAAATTTGTTTTTCGGGATGTCAATAGTTTCCACTCAAGCGCGTTTGTTGGATATGGTGCGGCATTCACCGCAGCAGATTTTGCGGGAATTTCAAACAGCTTCTCAAGCGCATTCAACTCAGCCGTTGCAAGTTCGGGTTCCTCCGGCTTTAGCGGAGGCGGGGGAGGGGGCGGAGGCGGCGGGGGAGGCGGAGGAGCAGGTTAACTATAAAGAGAACTATTAAAAATAATGAAATCAATATTAGTTTATGCAAAAAAGATTTTTATTTATTCTAATCGCGATTGCAATTTTTATTCCAACCATCGCTTTTGCCGGACCATATAATGAGAATTCACTGGACTGCACAAACTTGCCGCCGCTTTGCCCAGAAGGACAATCCGCAGTAATTACTGGGCAGACTAATTCAATTCCCCCTGCTTGCATTTGGGAATGCCAATTAGATAATAATGCAACTCCAACTGATTTGAATACGCCTCAGCCAGAATTGTATGATGAGAATTCTTTGCAAGACCAAGAATTAATTTCTCAAGACGAGGAAACCACTTCATGTGATTGGTGTTCAGTCGGGAACAATTGCTATGATTTGGATTATCGATTGAATGGGCAATACTGCTCAATAAACAGCATATTTGAGGACCAAAGAATAATTGGCGCAGACTGCGAGAATAACTCTGAATGCAAATCAAACATGTGCTCTGACTCAAAATGCATTGAAACAGGGTTCTTTGCCACAATAATAAATTTCTTTAAGAATTTTCTTGCAAGCACATTTGGCATAAACTTTGCGAACTCTTCTGCAAACATAAACCAAGAAGATATTAATTACAATGAGCAAAATTTCCAAACCACTCCGCCAACATGCGGCACTTGCAGCGAAGAAGGAAGTAATTATCTTTGTACATTTATGGATGGATACAAAATCTGCTCAAACTCGCAAGAAGACAGCGCATCATGCGAAAAATGCGCTGGAAGCAATTAACTTAAAATTATTAATTAACTCAGAACTATTTTACTTTCTTCTCAATTTCTCTTTTAAGTAATGCAAGCTGGTCTCGTAGAGCTATCGCAAGCTCAAAATCAAGCCGCTCTGCCGCCGCGCGCATCTCAACCTCAAGACTCGTCACAAGCCTCTCTTTTTCCTTAAGCGGAATATGTTTTGTGTCGCGGATTATTATTGTCTGCTCCTCAACAGGCTTAATTATTGTCTTTGGAGTAATGTGATTCTTCTTATTATAAGCGAGCTGGAGTTCTCTTCTTCTATTTGTTTCCATAATCGCCCTCTTCATTGAATCAGTTTCTTTATCCGCATACAAAATAACTTTTGAGGCGGAGTTACGCGCAGCCCTTCCAATAATTTGGATTAAACTCTTCTGGTCGCGCAAGAATCCTTCCTTATCAGCATCAAAAATTGCAACGAGTCCGAGTTCAGGAATATCAATTCCCTCGCGAAGCAAATTAATTCCAACAAGCACATCAAATTTACCCTCACGAAACTGCCTAATGATTTCGCTTCTGTCAAGTGTCTTTATTTCTGAATGCAAGTAACGCGCTTTGAGATTCTTTGAGGCAAAATAATCCGCCATCTCTTCAGCAAGTTTTTTAGTAAGTGCGGTTATAAGCGCGCGATGTCCGTTCTTAATTACTTTTTGAATTTCCACCATCACATCTTCCATTTGGTTTTTTGTTGCTCTTACCTCAACCTCGGGGTCAACAAGTCCAGTTGGGCGAATAATTTGTTCAACTAATTGTCTTGAGTGCTCCCTTTCATACTTATCAGGGGTCGCGCTTACAAAAATCGTTTTTTGCTTTTTCATGTACTCCTCAAATTCCTTGAATTTGAGCGGGCGATTATCAAGCGCGCTTGGCAAACGAAAACCATAATCCACAAGGGTTTGCTTTCTCTGCCGGTCCCCATTATACATTCCGTTTAATTGCGGGATTGATTGGTGGCACTCATCAATCACAATCAAAAAATCGTCTCCAAAGTAATCAAGCAGGCAGTAAGGCTTCTCTCCCTCGCCCCTTCCGTCAAAATGGCGCGAATAGTTCTCAATTCCTTTGCAGAAGCCGATTGTTCGCATAAGTTCCAAATCATAATTCGTTCTCTGCTTTAACCTGTGCGCCTCAATCATTCCAAGCTTTGGCAATCTTTCAGCAAGCTCCTTCTCAATTGAAACCATCGCTCTTTGTGTTTCGCTTTCAGGCGTAACAAAGTGCCGAGCGGGAAATAAAAAATAATGCTCAAGTGATTGCTTAATTGCGCCCGTTGCTTTATCCAAAATATTTACTCTTTCAACCTTATCCCCAAAGAGTTCTATTCGCAAAATATCTCTTTCATTACCAGGAATCACATCAATTGTGTCGCCCTTTACCCTAAATCTCCCGCTCAAAAGTTCCAAATCATTTCTCTCATACAGCCCCTCAATTATTTTTGTCATTATTTCTCTTCTGCTTACTTTCATTCCTTTTGAGATATCAAAACCCATTCCCTTGTAATTCTTTGGATTACCCAAGCCATAAATACAGGAAACCGAGGCAACCACAATTACATCTTTTCTGCTCAAGAGGGAGGAAGTCGCGCTTAATCGCATACGCTCAATGTATTCATTAATCTGAGAATCCTTCTCAATGTACTGATCCGTTTGCGGGATGTATGACTCCGGCTGGTAATAATCATAAAATGAAACAAAATACTCCACTCGGTTATTTGGGAAAAATGCTTTGAATTCATTATAGAGCTGAGCCGCAAGGGTTTTGTTATGCGCAAGGACAAGCGTTGGCTTCTGTACATTTTGAATAACATTTGCGATTGTGAAAGTCTTCCCGCTCCCCGTCACTCCAAGAAGTGTTTGCGCGGCGAAGCCCCTGTTTATTCCATCTGTGAGCTTCCTTATCGCCTCCGGCTGGGAGCCTGCCGGCTTAAAATTTGAAACAACTTTGAATTTCTCGTTTGGCATATAATAAAATCTTCATCGAGAGATTTAAACTACTTTCTAATATACCCTGCCGCCAGACAGTCAACTAATAAAAACTATGCAAACATAATTAACTAGGTAATAATGGTAAGAATACAACTCATAGTAGGTACACACCCTAATGAATCCTTTTCAACAGTTGTTGCACGCTATGTTGAACAGACACTAAAAAGGTACGGAGCAGAGGTCATTACAAGCGTCCACCCGTTGGGAGAGACAGCTTTGGGTAAAGCGTTTAACGGAACACTTCACGAAATGCCAAGACTAGAACAGCATGATTTTGAAAAGAAAACTATTACAACTCTTATTGAAAAAGAAAAACCAGATTTTATCTTTAAATTTCATTGCGCCCCGCAACAGGAATACTGGCACTCAAGTGCCACAGATTATGAAAATAAACCAATACTAAATGACTTTGAGATATTTGCTAACCCCGGGTTACCAAGAAACACTGAAAAAAAAGAATTTGGAATAGAAGTAAGGGCACAAGCCAGACCATTCCCAAAAAGAGCTTTAAGGAGAATAAGAAAAAAAAACACCCTTGCCGCCTTAAAAAACCACAAACAAAATGCATATTTAAAAAGAGGAACTTCACTTGAAGAAACTGTAACAAAACTTGGGCTAAACCCACAAATAATGGGAAGAATTATAGCAAAAACAATTCTTGAAGAAGTGATTCCGGGAAAAAGAGCCCCCTTTTACACCATCATGAAAAGAATTCCCAGAGTAATTGTCACCAAAGCCCAATGGGAGGCGGCGAATAAAAGAAGAGCAAGAATCAGAACTGCGGTGCAAAAAAGGGCAGCACTTAGAAGAACCAGAATAGGAAGACGCCCCTAAACAAGATTCAAATTATTTTCCAACAAGCATTTTCTTTCTTAATAATCTCTGGTAAGTTATCGCAAACCGATGCGCCTCGTCCCTAATCGCCTGCAAAAGCTGCAAGCCCTTATTTTTGTGCTCGAGTCTAAGCGGAACAGTTTTTCCGGGAGAATAAATTTCTTCAAACTGTTTCGCAAGCGAAATAATTGGAATTTTTAATTTTAATTCTTCAAGCACGCCTGTCGCAGTATTTAGTTGCGTAGGTCCGCCGTCAACCACAATCAAATCCGGTTTTCTTAACTTTTCATTCAGAACCCTTGTGTATCTTCGTGTTACAACCTCGCGCATTGCGGCTAAATCATCGGAGCCCGCAGGCACGCGAATCCTGAATTTGCGGTAATTTGATTTATCAGGATACCCGTCAGCAAAAGTTACCATTGAAGCTACTGTGTTTGTTCCGCTCAAGTGAGAAATATCAAAGCACTCAATAATTCTTGGAGATTTTTCTAGTCCAAGCGCAGTCTTGAGAGCCTCTGTGCGTTCATTTCCCGCAAAGAAAGTCGCAGTAATGTTCTTTGCCACAAAATCAAGGAGTTCTTTTTTCTCCCCCTGCTTTGGAACAATAAATTTTATTTTCTTTTTTGCTTTTTGTGATAAAAACTCCGCGAGAGTATCCTCAACCTCAACAGGAACAATTATTTCATCAGGAATTTTTTCTGTGTCAAAGAAACGCATTAAGAATTCCTCAAAAAATCCTTCATAATTTGGGAGAACAAACTCCTGCTTATCCTCAACAACCCCTTTTCGTATATTAAACACAAGGAGATACGCTTCCTCACCCACAATTTGATAATTAATTACATTCGCATCAATGCTTTTAGTAAATTCAACATACTGCCTCTCCTTTAGAACTTGCAATGCATTTATTTGATTGCGGAGCGTGAGCGCATACTCATAATTCCCAATTTTTGAATTCACCCTCATTTCATTCTCAAGCGCTGCGAGGAGCTCATTAACATTTCCTTTCAGAATTTGTCTTGCCTGCGCTACCCTCTTTTGATATTCCTCAGTATTTGCACGCATTAATTTCTTTAACTGGGGAGAGGGCTTTTTGTAAAGCACACGAAAGGTGCGCGTTATGACATCCATCACAATTTTTCTGCTCATGCCGGAAACAAAGGGTCCATAATACTCTCCCTCCGCATCTCTTCTGCGCGCAACCTCAAGGTGTGGGAACTCCTCTTTGGTAAGTCGGAGATATGCGTACCTGCGGGAATCTTTTAAGTCAAGATTGTATTTTGGATAATGAAGTTTGATTAAGTTGTTCTCAAGCAGCAGCGCCTCGCCCTCGGTAGTGGTCACAATATAGTCAATTCCCTTAATCAGCGAAACGAGGAGTTGGGTTTTTGTGTCATGGTCTTTCTTCTGAAAATAACTCGATACGCGCTTCTTTAGATTCTTCGCCTTCCCAACATAAAGCACTTCGTTCTTTTCGCCCTTGAACAAGTAGCAGCCTGGGGAATTTGGCAGGGAAGTCACTTCTTTTGGAGAAATCATAAGAATAACTTGGAGCAGATTAATTAAATATTTACTTCTTCAACAGCGGCGCAAGGAATTTTCCTGTGAAGCTCTTTGAGTTCTTCGCAATAGTTTCGGGAGTACCTATCGCGATTATTTCTCCTCCACCTTCCCCGCCCTCAGGACCAAGGTCAATTATGTGGTCAGCGGATTTAATTACTTCCAAATTATGCTCAATCACAACAACGGTGTTTCCTTTATCCACAAGCACTTGCAAAACATCAAGGAGTTTTTTAATATCGTGGAAGTGCAAGCCGGTTGTGGGTTCGTCCAATAAATAGAGAGTGTTGCCTGTTCCGCGCTTTGCGAGTTCCTTTGTGAGTTTTACTCTCTGCGCCTCTCCCCCTGAAAGAGTTGTCGCGCTCTGACCAAGCTTAATGTAACCAAGCCCCACAGAATTAAGCGTTCCAAGTTTTACCCTTATTCCAGGAATTGCCTCAAAGTGCTTTGTGGCTTCCTCAACACTCATCGCAAGAACATCAGCAATGTTCTTTCCGCCATAAGTCACCATCAGGGTTTCCTCATTGTATCTTTTTCCCTTACATTCCTCACACTCAACATAAACATCCGGCAAAAAGTTCATCTCTATTTTTATTGTCCCATCCCCCTGACACTTCTCGCATCTTCCCCCAGGAAGGTTAAATGAAAATCTTCCCTGGTCGTACCCGCGCATCTTTGATTCCCTAGTTGACGCAAAAAGCGCGCGCACTTCATCAAATACTTTAATGTAAGTCGCGGGGTTACTCCTTGGGGTTCTCCCAATCGGACTTTGATCAATCACAACAACTTTGTCAATCTTACCATTAACAACAATTTCTTTGTGCTTTCCCGGATTTATGTTTGCTGTAGAGAGTTCAAGTTTTTTCACTAAGCCTTTATTTATAATTTCTTCAAGCAAAGTTGATTTTCCGGAGCCGCTTACTCCAGTCATGCAAGTAAATACTCCAAGTGGGAGCTCAACATCAATGCTTTTCAAATTGTGTTCAGCGCACCCTTTGAAAGTAATACTTCCTTCTCCTTTTCTTCTAACTTCTGGAACAGGAATTTCGATTTTCCCTGAAAGGTACTGCCCCGTGAGCGACTTTGGATTTTTTTCTATCTCGCTGGGAGTGCCAACCGCCACAACTTCTCCGCCGTGAACCCCTGCGCCAGGACCCATATCAACAACATAGTCCGCTTTTCGTATTGTGTCCTCATCATGCTCCACTACAATTAAAGTATTCCCAATGTCACGGAGCTTGTGTAATGTTTCAATGAGCTTATTATTGTCCCTCTGATGGAGCCCGATTGAGGGTTCATCAAGAATGTAAAGCACCCCCATTAAGTTAGAGCCAATTTGGGTTGCAAGGCGGATACGCTGAGCCTCTCCGCCGGAAAGAGTTCCTGCTTGGCGTGAAAGGGTTAAGTATCCGAGCCCAACATCATTCAAAAAGCGCAGGCGCGCAAGAATTTCTCGCAGAATTAATTTTGCGATTTCTTTTTCCTTTTCAGTAAGTGTTATCTCCTCAAAGAACTCAAGCGCTTTTGTAACCGAAAGGTCAGTGACTTCAATTATTGATTTATCATCAACTTTCACTGCAAGAATTTTATCCTTTAATCTTTTTCCTTTGCACACCGGACACTCTGAGGAGCGCATGTATTTTTGTAAATCCTCTTTTCTCCATTCTGATTCAGTATTTTTGTATAATCTATCTGACTGCGGAACTAACCCTTCCCATCCTTCATCAAAATTCATTTCCGCCCCGTTGCTCCACTTCCCGTGAATCGGAGTTTTATCCCCAAACATCAAAGTATCATACTGCTTCTTTGTGAATTTCTCAATCGGGGTGAATAAATCAAATCCATGTTTCTTTCCAACTACAGAAAGCTGCTGCGCTCTCCAGGAGAGATCCATTTTCCCGTAAATATCAATCGCGCCGTCCATAATGCTTTTACTTTTATCAGGAATTATCAAATCCGCGTCAAATTCTATTTTTACTCCTAAACCCTTACATTCCTCGCACGCCCCAAATGGGCTGTTGAAGGAAAACATTCTTGGCTGGAGTTCCTCAAATGAGAGTCCGCACACGGGACAAGTCAGCGCACTTGAAAATAATTGCTCTTTTCCTTTATGGTCAACCACAATCAATAAACCTTGCGCTCGCTTTAGCGCATTCTCAACCGCTTCAACTAAACGCCCCTTATCTTTTGCGTGAATCCTGTCCACAACCGCATCAATATCATGCATCTGATATCTGCTCAGAGTAATCTTTTCATCCGTGCGAATTATTTTTTTATCAACTCTGACTCTTGAATAACCCTCTTTTCCCAAATCAAGAATTAATTGCTCATAAGTTCCTTTCTTTTGGCGAATAATTGGAGCAAGAATTGTTATTTCTCCGCCGTGAAGCAAGCCAATTCTTTTTGCAATCTTCTGCGGTGACTGGGACTCAATTTTTGCTCCATGAATTGGGCAGTGCGGTGTTCCAACGCGCGCAAAGAGAAGACGCAAGTAATCATAAATCTCCGTAACCGTTCCAACTGTTGACCTTGGGTTATTTGAAGTTGATTTTTGCTCAATTGAAATCGCGGGCGATAAGCCTTCAATAGAATCAACATCAGGTTTGCTCATTAATCCCAAGAATTGGCGAGCATAGGCGCTTAAGGATTCAACATACCTTCTCTGCCCCTCCGCGTAAAGCGTATCAAACGCAAGAGTAGATTTACCCGAACCCGAGAGCCCCGTAATCACAATGAATTTATCCCTTGGAAGCGTTAAGCTCACATTCTTGAGATTGTGCTCCCTTGCCCCGCGAATAATAATATCCTTCATACTAACCAGACCTAAAATAATCCCTTAGGACATAATTCTTAAACAAAAGCTTAATATTCATTTTCAGAGTGAAATGCCGGCGTTGATTAAAGTAACTAGTTTAGAGAATTGCGCTGTTTGGCTAGAAAAACATTAATAAACTCCCCAAGGCACAATACTTGTATGCCTCAGGAACCAAGACAAAAATCAACTGCTGAAATTATTGAGGAAGCCGACAAATATTTAGCTAGAGTCCGAGGGGCAACTAAAAATCCGCCTGCTGAAATGGGTAGTCTCGCTGCCGCAAGACGGGAGCTTGCGAATAGAGGGGCGCATGAACTTATTCGTGAAACACAAAACCTCGCCCTGCAGAACTGCAAGGGATATTCAGCTGACCGCGAAATTGCAATAAAGGAAAGAACAAGCATTCTTCTTGATGAACTCCGCGAGCGCATAACCCCCCAGGAAATGCCAATGCTTGAAAAAGCATTTGAATCAATCCGCAGAATGGAGAAATCCGGCACGATGGGAGATTTTTATGGCAAAATTAGCCAAAGCCGCTTTCCTTTTGCGGAGAAATTCTTGCGCGAGTCAGTAAAACTTGAGAAAGTTCCTAACGAAAATCTTATGGCACTCATTGGGTACCTTCAGCTCGCCGCGCAAAGAACAGGACTGCCTCACGAAACACTTGCGCTGTTTAAAGAGAGAATTGGTGATTACACAGGCGAGCTTAGGTGGATTAAAAGAATGCGGGAAATGTCAAACGCACTTCCAAATAATGTTCACCCCATAATCCCAAAAGAAATGATTGACACACTAAGGTTTGCTGCTACAAAAAGGAATTTGTTAATGAAAGATAATGCCGGACTTGCACTCAGCGCAATAGTTTTCTTTAAAATAAAACCATTAATTCTTCCGCTCTCAAGGGCGCTTGAATTAGAACTACGAAACAAAAGACTTGATAAACCCACAGCGCAAAGAATCGCGCAAACCGCCTCCGCACTCAGACACCTAACTGGAAACCCAAAGTATATGGAAGAAGTTGAGCGCGTGGGAAGACTACTTAGAATAACTCCTGCCCTAAACGAAAAAAAAGCAAACACCCGCAGTAGAACTAATGCGGCACAGCAAAGAAAAAAAGCATTTGGTTCGCAAAAATCAAATCAAATGTTTTGGGCACAAAACGCAAGACGACGCTAAATAAAGCACGGTAACTAAAAAAGAGTTAATCTTTATGGCACACAAAAGAGTTCCAAAAATACTTGCGCGCAAACTGGCCGTTTCTAGTTTTCTGGAGAAAGGAGAAAAACGAACCCGCCAAATGTATGGCGTCGGAGCCGGAATGGCACTCCCCGGAATAATGTGGCACATCCCTTCAATGGAATACGGGGCTGCGGGAATAGGGTTGATGGCATTATCAGGTCCGCTGAACACTTTATCAAAAAAATACGGCGAACCAGTGAGAGTAAAGACCATGCTCCGCCTCATTGGAAAACCACACCTTGCGAGAAACACCGCGCTCGCGTCAAGAAATCCCGCGATTAGGAGCATACTCCACACAATCGCAGGAGCAAGGACTCCTTCTGAAAGAGAAGCTGTCAAAAAATTTGTTGTTGAGGGAGAACTAACTGCAAAGGATACTAAATTGTTAATCTCAATCACAAGAAGAGCGCTTACCGCTGAAAAAACGACTGAACTTAGAACCACACACACTTTTTTTAAGAATCTCCTTGGAATTAGCCAGAGAAAACTTGATGAGGTTGCGATAAGAGTGGCTAATGAAGTCGCAAAAGGCGACATATTGAATAATCTTGAACTGTATGAAAGAATTGGAAAATTAATTCTCCCGCACGTTATTTCAGAAGCGCGATTCAAATTCGGAATCACCACTCCAAGATTCGGCAACCGAGTACTAAGCGCAATATCCACACAGGAAAACAAAGTTTATTGGCTTGTGAGATTTGGACAAGAAACAAGCTATCAAGCAATTGTTAACGACGCAAAAACAAGAGCCTCTGGAAAAGAACTCTATAACGTGCTTGAGGAAACATTCGGCACAAAAAAGAACATGGCCAGGTTCATGAACTACCTTGCACAATCAAGAAACGAAATAGCCCAGTACACATTCCAAAGAATGGGGCTTATTTTAACTGAGAAAGGGCTTGGGGCACAGCTGCAGGCACTAGTTAATGGGTAGAAAAAAATACTTAAAAAAACAGAAAAGTGAAAGAGCACTTGCCCTTTCACTCAGAAAATTAGAAATTACTTCTTTCCCTTCGCCTGCTTTTCTTTTATTGCAGCGTGTGCTGCTGCGAGTCTTGCGATTGGTACTCTGTATGGGGAGCATGAAACGTTTGACATCCCAATTCTGTGACAGAATTCAACTGTCGCAGGGTCTCCTCCGTGCTCGCCGCAAATCCCAATATCAATTCCAGGCTTTACTCCGCGAGCAAGTCCTACAGCCATTTTCATTAGGAGTCCTACTCCTTCCTGGTCAATTGACTGGAATGGGTCTCTTGCGTAAATTCCTTTCTCAACATATGGTATGAGGAATTTTGCAGAATCATCTCTTGAGAATCCGCAAGTCATCTGAGTCAAATCGTTTGTCCCAAATGAAAAGAACTCTGCTTCCTTTGCAATAATATCCGCAGTGAGAGCGGCTCTTGGAACTTCAAGCATTGAGCCGATTGTGTAATGAACCTTGCCCTCTGCTCCAACTTCCTTTGCAACTCTGCGTGTTAATTGCGCAAGAGGAATATATTCCTTTATTGTTCCAACAATTGGGATTTCTATTTCAGGAATTGCTTTCACTCCTTTCTTTGCAACATTCATCGCGGCTTTAAAGATTGCCCGAACCTGTGTCTCCATTATTTCAGGGTAAACAACAGCAAGTCTGCATCCTCTGAATCCAAGCATTGGGTTGAATTCGTGCAGCGCAACAATTGTTTCCTTTACTTCTTTTGAAGTTACTCCAAGTTCTTTTGCGAGCTCCTCTATTTCTTTTGTCTGCTCTTCTTTTGGCAAGAACTCGTGGAGCGGAGGATCAAGCATTCTGATAATTACTGGTAATCCGTTCATCGCTGTGAATATTCCCTCAAAGTCCTCTATCTGGTAGGGCTCAATCTTTGCGAGAGCTTTTTTTCTTCCAGCAGTGTCTTTTGCGAGTATCATTTCTCTTACCGCTTTGATTCTTGTAGCGTCAAAGAACATGTGCTCGGTTCGAACTAAGCCAATTCCTTCAGCACCAAAGTTTCTTGCGATTTGCGCATCCTTTGGAGTATCAGCATTTGTTCTTACTTTTAGTGTTCTAAATCCATCAGCCCACTTCATTAATGTAGCGAAGTCCCCTGAGAGAGTTGGTTCCACAACAGGAACAGCACCTAAAATTACGTGACCGGTTGAACCGTTTAAGGAAATTGTGTCCCCTTCTTTTACTACTTTTCCTTTGCAAGTGAACATTTTTCCTTTCTCATTCATTACGATTTCATCGCATCCTGATACACAGCACTTACCCATTCCGCGCGCAACAACAGCAGCGTGAGAAGTCATTCCGCCTCTTGCGGTTAGTATTCCAACCGAGGAGTGCATTCCCTCAATATCCTCAGGAGAGGTTTCAAGTCTTGCGAGGATTACTTTCTCTCCCTTCTCTGCCCACATCTTTGCGTCAGCAGCATTGAAAACAACTTTTCCAACCGCAGCGCCCGGCGAAGCAGGAAGTCCTTCTGTTAATACTTCGTACTTGTGTTTAGGATCAAACTGCTTGTGTAGCAATTGGTCAAGTGAAGCCGGCTCAACTCTTAGCACCGCTTCTTCTTGTGAGATTAATTTCTCATTAACCATATCAACCGCGATTTTTACCGCAGCATGTGCTGTTCTCTTACCATTTCTGGTTTGGAGCATGTAGAGTTTTTCGTGTTCAATTGTGAACTCAAAGTCCTGCATGTCCTTATAACTCTTTTCAAGTATTTGCCTGATTTCAACAAGCTCTTTGTGAACTTTTGGCAATACTTTTCCAAGTTCCTCAACTTTCTTTGGAGTCCTAATTCCAGCAACAACATCTTCTCCCTGCGCGTTCATTAAGAATTCGCCGTAGAATTTGTTTTCCCCAGTAGAAGGGTTTCTTGTGAAAGCAACTCCGGTTCCCGAAGTCTCGCCCATGTTACCGAAAACCATTTCCTGAACATTAACGGCTGTGCCCCAGTCGCCTGGAACGTGGTTTAGTCTTCTGTAAATAATTGCTCTATCATTCATCCAGGAGCGAAATACCGCGTCTCTTGAGCGCTTCAACTGCTCAATTGCTTCCTGAGGGAAATCTTCTTTAGTTTCTTTCTTGTAAAGTTCCTTGAATTTTGCAACCATTTCTTTTAGCATAGGAACAGTCATTTCAGTGTCCATTTTTATTTTATTTTTTAATTTGATTTCATCCATTATGTGCTCAAATTTCATTCTGTCAATTTCCATTACAACGTCACCGAACATTGTGATGAATCTTCTATAAGAGTCCCAAGCGAATCTCTCATTCTTTGTTGACTTTGCAACCGCTTCAACAACAATATCATTTAATCCGAGGTTTAGAATTGTATCCATCATTCCAGGCATTGAAGCAGGAGCTCCGCTTCTAACTGATACTAATAAAGTGTTTTTTGAGTCCCCGAGTTTCTTTCCAGTTTTCTTTTCCATCTTTTTTACAGCTTCCATCATCTGCTCATCAACAAGAGCCGGGCATTTCTTATCATTTTCATAAAAAACTTTGCAAACATCAGTGCTAATTGTAAAACCATAAGGCACAGGCAGACCAATCTTAGTCATATCCGCTAGATTTGCTCCCTTTCCTCCAAGAAGCATCTTCATTGACTTATCTCCTTCTTCAAACATATACACATATTTTTCTTTAGCCATGATTATTCCCCCTTAACTCACCAGTATTTTGACAGAAACAGAGAAAAAAGATTAATAAAGGTAATTAGTACGATTCGGCGAGATAAAAAAAGAAATTTCACTTACTTAGTTCTTTAGGGGGACTTTAATTTCGCAAGTCTTTTCCTAATAGCTGATTGTAAGAGTTCGGCATAGGTGCCTTTGTTTGCCGCAACATGCCCCAAAGTAGCATAATTATCAAGAAGATGCCTCATTTGTTTTGGACTCATATCTCTTGCAATATCCACCGCAAGTGTTTGGTAATTAGCTAATTCCGCTTTGGGTCCCATTAGCAGCGCTGAAAAAGAAAGTTTGTATCTTCCCGGGGAAGTTATTTGCCCGCGCACATCCCTTCTATTGTTTCTCACAAATACACTGTAATCAAATCCAAGTTTTTTAGCATGTTTTTTTAGAAAATCCCCCACCCAATCAGTAGAAAAAATAAGCTGAGGATTCTTCTGGCCCCCTTCAAGTTTCTTGGCAGCCTCATCAAGCTCTCCGCCAAGCCACCTGCAAAACTCCTGATTGCTCGTCATTAACCCCCATTTTCTTGAATTAATTCTTCTTTTTGCGTCCTTAATCAGCTCTGATGCCACTACCAGAGCAATTTGCTCCCTCTTCCGGGCAATAGGCAGAGGGGACTTGAGTTTTCTGTTTCTAAAAAGCTTGGAAAGCGCGGTTCTTCTTGCCTGCATTAGCGGTCTTCGTGAAAGCATAAATTATACAGGGAAGACTAATATTTAATTATTTGCGAGAAAGAGAATAAAACCTAAAAGAAGTCAAAACAAATGAACTAGTAAAATAGTAATTATTTTTTTAATTTCTCAAGCCTCTTCTCAATAGCAGACTTAAGGAGCTGAAAATATACTCCCCTGCTTGAGGCAATATGATTTAGCGCAGTGTTACTCGCAAGAAGCGATTCCATTGCCGAAGCGCCAAAATCTTCTGCAACCATATTTGCAAGCTGTGTATGTTTTTCTAATTCCTTGCGCGAGCCATTTTGTAATTCCTCAAATGTAACCCTCTTCTTTTGCTGGGCATTTAATTTAGCGGATTCTAGTTTTCTTCGCAATGCACGCCTAGAGGCAGCATTTTTCTTTCCCGGCCCTGGAGCACTCTTTTTAGTCATACAGAGTAATTGGCAGAAAAGCTACTTAATTGTTTGGGAAAAGAAGAAATTGAATATGTTTGGCTTTAGCTTAGCCCAAAAGAAGCAATTGACATTACTTTCCACTCAATAAGCATATCCTTCTCAACAGTGTAACTATTTATTCCCTTATCAGCCATGTTGCCGTCAACGTACAAAGACAAATAATAATCAGAATTAAAGTCAAGTCCTTTTATTGAATTAATGAATGGCCCAATCGCATAACTAGTGTAATTAATATCAAAATTATTTTTCATCAAATCAAAAACATTATCATTTTGCAGCGCGGAAATATTCTTGTCTTGAACCAGCGCTCCGGAAGAATCAATTAATTTCACCTCAACATTCATCAAGTTGCCGTCAACAACAGGAATTACTTGCGTCGAAGTGCACCCAAAGACAAGCAGGGCGGCGAACAAGAGAGCGGCCAAAGCAACGAATTTTGTTTTCAAATAAACACCAATCAAACTAAATTAATGAAAGTTAAGAAGATTTATTAATGCGCCAGCGGGCTGCCAAAAAGAAACCCCTAAACCCCAAGTGCCAATTTAACTCTCTTCTCAAATAAATTTATTTTTTTCTTTGAAGGAATTGTGGATTTCTTCAGCCACAAACAAGCTTGTTTCTCATTAATTGAATCAAAACATTTCTTATCTCTTAGTACAAATAATCCCCCAAGCTCTGTAGCCCCAAATTTCCAAGTGCTGTTTTTTATCGGGTAAATAGTGGTTCTTGGAAAGATACTAACACTTCCGCCGCGAAATAGCAAATTATAAGGATAATTCATTTTATTCAAAACCCTAAACAGCCACTTTGAAATATTCTTTCCAGAGAGCTTAATACAATAAGCGGGAAAATTCACTCTCTCCACAACAACACCCTTGTTTGAAAATATTCTTTTGCCTTTCGCGCGGCTAATAGGCATTACTTCCATAAAAGTCTGGAAGTGGAGGTGCTGCGGAACCCCCGCGCCCGAACCGCGAAGACTAAGAATAATTGTTTCAGGGATTATTCTCGAGAGCCTCTCAACAAATTTTAGATCCCTTAATTTTGGTTTAGGATAGTGTCTCTTTGTAACAACCAGTCTGTGTTTCTTCGCAAATGGATAAATATTTGCCACAATATTATAATCGCCCAGCGGAAATTTTCCCCTGAAACGAAAACTACTAAAGGGGCAGCCGCTTGAAACATACTTCACGGTTTTTGCGCGCTTCGCGTTATACAAAATCTTAAGTTTTCCATACTTTGTGGGCAAAAATCTAACCTTTGACTTCCCTTTAAAAGAATCAGGAAGATGCATTTTCCATTTTTCTTTTATTTTTGCGTCGCTAACGGATACGCTTCTTTTTGCCTTCCCGCCGCAAACATTTCTCTTTTTCATAAATTAATCATCTCATGCATTCAACCGGGCAAGTCGGATCAAGCTTTTCTGGGGAGCCATAAACCGCAGCGGGAATTGCAGGACATCCGCCATTACAGCTCTTTTTGAAAAATTTACACTCCTCACATTCAGGACTTGCTTTTCGGACCCTAAATTTCTTGAATACTGCTGAATTTGACCAGATATCAACTATGCTTTTCTCCCTTATATTCCCTCCGCAGAACTCCTTAAAGGGGCTAAAGAAACTGCACGGAAAAACATTTCCGATACTATCAATGCACATTGTTTTATCCGCAGCAAGACAGCGGCTATTATCAGTTCCTGGAAGAACATATAATGATTCCTTTGCAACAAGTTTGTCAAAATCGCATATTACTTGTATTGCAGAGTATTTCTTCTTTAACTCAAGAATTATTTTTATTGTTTCATAAAACTCTTTCTTTGTGAGCATTTCAACAACATCAGAATTATTATATCTTCCAATCGGACGCACAGTTGCGAATTTTATTCCAACACCAAGACCATTCGCCAGCGCAACCATCTCGCCCGCATAATCCTTATTTATCTTGCACAAATGAGTGTTAATTCTCAAATTTACCCCGCTTGATTTCAAATATTTTATTGTTTCAATAACCCTGTCAAAATTTCCTTTTCCCCTTATCGAATCATGAATTTCTTTTGGGCCATCCACACTTATCTGAAGTTTCAAAAAGTTGGCTTTTACAATTTTATCCCAAATCTCTTTCCCATAACAGCCATTAGTTGTAAGAACTGACCAAATCCCCTTGCTTTTTGCATAATCAACAAAATCAAACAAGTCTTTTCTGCAAGTTGCTTCCCCTCCGGAAAGATAAAAACAAAATACCCCCAGCTCCGCGCTCTGGTCAGCTATTGAAAACAATTCTTTTGTCGTAAGCTCGTTTTTTTCAGTGGTACTTGAATCCTTGTAACAGTGCGTACAGCGAAGATTGCATTCCTGTGTAATGTCAATTCCTATTTCTTCGGGCGCACTCAAAAAGCATCCCTCGACGAGAGGATTTTGATGAATTACTACCCCGCCCCCAAGCTCAGTTAATTTCTTTTCGGCCGCGACTTGATTAGCATAACTAAATTTCCCCGTTTTGGGTTCATAAAAAATCCCCCCAAATGACTCTTTTCTGAAAATTATTTTTGACATGTTATTATTCTCAGCCACACTAAATCACTTCCTATAAAAATTAAACGCCGGTGTCGGCGCCTTTATCCATTCAAGCACCGCCTTATCAATTGTGCATCCTTCACATTTCGCCCCTTTCTTTTTCATAAGCCCACTCATTTTTCTCTGTGAAATTACCCACATCTCTTCAAAAGAATCTTCACTTGTTCCAACAGCCCCTTCTTCCAAAAAGATGTCCCCACAACCCGCAATGAATACTTTTCCATTATTTTCTACTCTCATCTGCGTCCTGCCCGAACCACACTTTGTGCTGTCAAAATCCGAAAGATTACAGTAATCAAAAAAATCAAGCGAGACTGGCCCGTAGTTAAAAAAAATGTTCGCGTTTGATTTGAGTCCATCAAAATATTTCTTTAATTTCTCATTCTCCTCAGCGCTTAAAATACCCTGAAGTTTTTCAGCCGAACCAAGCGGGGAGATTGGAGAGAATTTTATATCACAATCAAGCTCCTCTGAAATTTTTAAAAGACCAGGGATATCTTCAAGGTTCTCCTTGAATAGGCACACCGCAATTCGAACATATTTTCCCCTTTCCTTTAGATATTTCACTGTTTTAAGCGCTTCTTTAAAGGAACCTTTGCCGCGCAAAAAATCATTATTTTTTTCAAGCCCGTCAAGACTTACGTGCACTCTGTCAATTAGGCTGTCCGCGAGTTTTTTGCGCATAGAATCATCAAACACGCCATTGGTGTTCATTGAGGTAACTAAATTATTTTTTCTCGCCTCAGAAAAAATCACCTGAAAATCCTCTCTTACAGTTACCTCAAATCCCCCTATTCTAAGTTCAAGAACCCCCATTGCCCCAAGAACCTTAAATATTTTTGACAGTTCGTCAAGTGATAACTCTTCCACGGGCCCCCTCTTTTTGCTAAACAGGCAGTGCCTACACCCAAGATTGCATCTTGAGGAAACTGCAATAAATACTTTGAGCGGGGCGGAGAGTATTTTTTCTCTCGGATTTTCAAACGAAATTATTTTTCCACGCATTTCTTTCTTTATCCTTTCAGCATCAGCATCGCTAATAATCTTAAGACTCCAATCAACGGGATTGTAAAGCAAATTCCCAAAGTATTCTTTTCGCAAAGTCATTTTCAAATCCATAACAATCACACAAAGCTTGAATGATACTTCTCAGACTTAAGATATGCAATTATTTCGTTATACTTGCTCAACGGGTGCGTGCAGTACTTTATGCACTCAATATTTTCCATTCGCTTTAGCACATCCCTTCTCTTCTCGCCCTTCCAAAGCGCCCTAAATGAATCTCCTCTGGAGTAATCAATTGTTCCAACGCTCCACTCATCCAGGAAACGAAGATTACAGCAGGGATAAATTTTTTTATTCGCAGAAACTACGCAAAGAAGCGGTGAAGCAAAACATTTTCCAGTTATGTGCTCAACCCCGTTTGCGCCTTTTTTCATAATACCTCCTCGCCTTGGGGAGCCTAAAAGGGAGGAATCAAGCTGCTTTGCCTCTGAATCCGAAACCCAATAATCAACAAACACCTTCATTTTTCCTTTATATTTCTTAGACTCTTCAGAAAATATTTTTTTGAGCTCAAAGGACTCCAAAATACTCATTGTCGGCTCCCTCCCAACCTCCTCAAAGAAAGGAGTTCTGAATAAAACATAATCCGCCCCAAGAGTATCCCCAAGTTTTATTGCTTCCCCCACAAGTTCTCTTGATGAATAATCCATAGCGTAAGAAAGCCCGATGATTGGGTGGCGCTGCCGATTCTTTTTTCGAAGAGCAAGCAGTTCCTTTACCCCATAAATTATCTTCTCAAAGTCGCTGCTCCCGTGAACTTTCTTATGCGACTCTGCAGTGGACCCGTCAATACTTACGCGAACGTAATTGCAATTTTTCACAATAGGGGCAGATAATTCCCAAAGCCTGCTTCCGTTTGTAACAATCCCCACTTCAAACCCCATTGAGTGAGCCTTCTCAATCAGCCTGTCAAAATCTTTGTGCAGGGTTGGTTCTCCCCCGCCCTTAAACACAATCCCCTTCACTCCAATCTGCTTTAGTTCATCAAGAAGCCGAAAAACAAATTCCTTCTCAAGCGAATACTCCATGTGAAGAGGGTCAACGCACCATGCGCAGTGGTGATTGCAAAAAGAAACCGGATCAATCTCAACTGAAACCGGAAAAACATCCTTTCCCTCTGATATTGATTTTATTTTATCAAAATGAACAAGGAATTTATTAGGATTAAACTCCAGAAATTGAAGAGAGCCCAAAAAGTCCCCGTTATCAACTGGCGCGCTTTGCGCCCCCTCTTCTTTCTTTTGGGCTGCGTCAGAAAATGATTTTTGTTTTTTCATTCTCCCACACCTCCCCGAAATAATCATTTGTTGTTGAAAAATATGTTGAGAGCCGCAGGAATATATCGCACTGCCTGCACTCAAGAGAAGCATTCTTTTTTTTCTCATTATCCTCTTGAACTTTCTTCCAAATCTCAAAAAACCTCTGCTTCTTTATGTTTCCCGCCGGGTCATATTTCCAAAGGAAAGTCTGGCAGCCAGTATTATACAAATTCCCATTAACATCAATAAACGAGTGAAGCCGATTATTGCAGCAGTCAATGTGCTTTAATTTAAAATCAGCCTCAACTCCGCAGGAATCCGCAAACAAAGATGTCGCAATATTTGTCCGGTTCTCAATCCTATTCTGCTCACAATACTCATTTATCTGGGAGCGCACGCTTTCAAGTTCTTCAAGAGAGATAATTTTATTTTTCAGGGTCTTTGCTCTCCCAACCAGATAAAGCGGGGCTATTTTCAAATTATATCCGCTCTCATTCGCAAATTTCCCCAAACTAACCGCGCCGTTCAAATTATCTTTTAATAAAGTGCAGAGAATTTTTACCTTATTCCCCCTTTCCTTTAAGTGTCTTGTGCAAAAAAGCGCACGGTCAAATGTTCCCTTTCCCCTAAGCAAATCATTATGCTCCCTCATCCCGTCAATACTTATTTTAATTTTATCAACTTTTGCGCATGCAAGTTTCTCAAGCTGTTCATCAGTATAAACCCCGTTAGTATTCATTAAAACAACAAATCCCATTTCTTTTGCGAGTTCAACCATCCTGAAAAAATCCTTATGGCACACAGGCTCGCCCCCGTTAAATGAAATCTCAAAAACCCCCGCGGCTTTTAATTCTAAAAGAATTCTCTCAACTTCCGGTAATGAAAGCTCCTCTTTTTTATTCGCGCTTGAATCATTTGAGCAGTAAATGCATTTTAGGTTGCATTTTTTGGTTATCTCCAGAAATACTCTTGTCGGCGCGCTTAGTGTTGAGCAGTCGGCGGGAGTATTAAGCACAAAGTCAATATCCTTAGGATTTTTCTTTAACACATCATCAAACTGGTCACGGCTCAGCATGTAAGTTTTAGTATCCTTTTTGTCGTAAAGCAGTCCCCCAAAAATCTCTTTTCGGACAATGAAGCGGTTCACGCATTCTCACACTCCATTATTTCTTTGAAACAATACGGGTCAAAACTGTCAAGGGTTTTGTCAGTATAATATGACATTATCGGGCAGCTGCCCACGCACTCCTTGCAATAATACTTGCATGAATGGCATTTGTCATTTTTGTATTTATCAAGATTCCTAAATACTGCCCACCGTTTATCATCAAGCCAAATATCAGAAAGCGCCCTTTTTCTTAGGTTTCCGGCAACAAAAATGTCTCTTGCCTCTGCATCAGAATCATCCGGAGTGCTTGCGGGACTATAGCTGCATCCGTAAATCTCACCCTGCGGAGAAATTACCGCCCCCTCAACCCCCGCGGCGCAGGTTTTTTCTTTTCTTACAATTAAATCCTGTTTTGACAAATTATCTTTATTTAACAAATCAAGAGTTGTAACAAATTTCACTTTGTGTCTTTTTCTCAATTCATCAAGCAGCCTTATGAAATCATAAAATTCCTTTGAGGAAAGCATTTTGTCCTTAAGGAAAATATCAAACCTCCCGTAAGGTCGGAGAGGAATTAAGTTAAAAGATTCAATTCTAAGTTCATCACAAAGTTTTGCAAGAGTTTGGATGCAGTCAACATTATGCTTTCCCACAACCATATTCAGGCGAATCCTTTTTTTTGCGGCCGAAAGTGCTTTAAGTGTAGCCAAAACTTTGGTATAAGTTCCTTTTCCCCTGATGAAATCATTTCTTTCCTCATCCCCGTCAAGACTTACAATATACCAGTCCACTCCTGAAGCCATTACTTTTTGAACAAAATCCCCTTCATACGCGCCGTTTGTTCCCATTGAAACATAAAACCCGAGTTCCTTTGCGCGCTTTATTATATCAAAGAAATCTTTTCGGTATGTCGGCTCCCCACCGGTGAAACGAATTTCAAAAGTCCCAAGTTCATTTAACTGAGCCAAGATATTGAATATTTCCTCCGTTGAGAGCTCTTTATTCAGAGCAGAACCGCTTTCATTAAAACAAGTTTTACAGCGCAAGTTGCACTTTCTTGTTAATTCAAAGTAAATTCTTGCAGGCGCGGTAAGAGAAAGACCGCTAAGAGATTCCCGCGGAACTTTTGGGAGAATTAATTTGTATTTTTGGCTTAGTTTATTATCCGCCAATACTTTTTGCTTCAGTTCCAAATACTCTGCTTCGCTAAGGCGTTTTGCGCTTCCTGCATGAATATCAAGGAGACTAGCCCCTTCCTTTTCTTCCCTTAGTTTGTACTCATAAACCATGCTTAACACCCCAACTTTTTCAACTGAGTATCACTTGTGGGCCTTAGTGAACTTAGCGGCTGGCAGGAAGTGCACTTAACACAAGGCAATTCCTTGGCAAAATCAACAATCGCATAATCTTTACGCAATTGTGCTTGGCGGATTTTGTAAAGCTTATTCCCGTGCCATATGTCATAAATTTTGTCAATGTTAATATTCCCAAGAACAAATTCTTTTTGAACACGCGGACCCTTGAACAATTCATTAAAACACACCACCGCGTCCCCGTTTGCATCAATATTAAATCTGCTCCAATGAACAAGACAGGTAATAGTGTTTGTTTCTTTTTCATCCCCCTTGCATGGAAGAACATTATTGTAATTATGGTACGAGCGGATGAATGTGTCGCTAAGAAGACCGGTATTTGACCAGTATTTCACAAACTCCTCATCCTTCTTTGAATCAGTGCTCTCAACTCTTGAAGCAAGAAGCCTTGTCTTTAATTTGTGCTTCTTAACATAATCCGCCATGTGTTTTATGTTTCTCTCAACGAGTGAAAATTCGTCAATCCCTTTTGTATTTTTATAATCAGGGGCGCTTATGCTGTTAACTGAAACCTCTACAATTGAGCAGCACTCAATCATTTTCTCAAGAACTGCAGGGTCCGTTGTTACCGCGGAAGTAAAAATCCAGCCCTTAATATTCTTCTTTTTCAAATATTCAAGAGCATTAGTAAGCTCTTTCCAAAGCAACGGCTCCCCAACCGCATGAATTCTAACCGCACTCTGTGGGTGCTGCGCAATTTCATCAACAATTTTCTTAAATAACGAAAGACTCATTGTTTCAAACCCAAATTTCTCATTTCTTTTTCCCTTTGGAGTAAGTCCAATAGGGCAGTGAACGCACTCGCACGGGCAGGGCCCCCTAATAACACAAATATTTACTATTGCAGGAAAATCAAATCCCTCTTTTGAGATAAACCCCTCATCATCTTTTCCAAGCCCAGCTCTGTCATTTGATTTCATGCAATCACCTTTTCAGCAATTTTCTCTTTAGCCGCTTCCTTCATCAGCATATCTATTACACCGTCAATTCTATGAGTTGGCTTTCCAAGAATTTTATAAACCGCTAAAAATAATGCGAGGCTGTGAACAGGGTGAGGAACATCTTTTGTATAATTAAATTTCTTCTTTATTTCCTCAATCAGCCCCGCTCTCATCTCAATCGCTCTCTTTGAAAGCAAGAAGACTTCTTTATTCTTTGGCATAATAAGCCAAGGCAATTTGTAACTCTTTCCATCAATCTCAAAATGAGCATACTCAAAGTCCAAATCCTTTGACTGCAGAATGCTTGAGCCAGGATAAACCTCAACATAGGAATAAACATTAATTCTTGCGCCTTTTTCCACCAGAGTTATTGATTTCTCAATAGTTTCCTCCATATCCTCAATTCTTGTTGTCGGATAAAATAAAATTAAGTTCAATAAAGGAACAACACCCGCATCCACGGTTTCAAGTATTACCTTCTCGGCACTTCTTGAAGCACTTGAGAAGTGAATCTTTTTTCCCATCTCTTTTAGAAGCCTTTCAGAGAAAGATTCCGCCCCATAAATAACTAATTTAAAACCAGCGCGCCCCATTGTTTTGAGCAATTCCGAATCAACATTATCAAGCCTTGAGAGGCAGAAGAAATTAAGGTCAAATCCAGAAAAATTTCTTTCAATTTCAGAGCAGAGCTTTTTTGCCCTCTCTTTACCAAAAAATAAATTATCATCATTAAGATAAATTGCCTTAACGCCTGGGTGATTTTCATAAGCGTCCCTAATTAGCGAAATAATATCATCAACAGGAAGCATAAGGGCGCACTGGTATTTTCCAATCGCGCTATCCAAAAAGTTTGTTGAAGAGCAAAAGTTACACTTCATCGGGCAGTGGCTGCTTGTAATTAGTCGGATTGTGTAAAGAAGACCATCATTTTTCATTACTTCCAGCTGCTCTTGCGAATAAGTACTCTCCATTACTTTCCAGTATCTCTCATAAGGAATTGCTGAGAAATCATATGCCATCGAGATTTCCCTAAACTGCTCAAAAGTATAAGGGTCGCGCGGAGGAGTTTTAACAAACCCGTTTCCTTTTTTTAAGAATAAACCCTTAATATTTTTGAACTGCTCATAAACAGGAATATCTTTTTTTAGAGATTCAACCATCTCAACAAATGGAAACTCGCCAAACCCCTGAACAATCACATCAAGCGGGGTGCTTGAGAATAAAAAATCTTCACAAAAAACCGCGCCCTGCCCGCCCGCAGCAAGAATTGAGCTTGGGGACAACTTCTTTAATCTTGAAATAAGACGCGCATCATTTACTATTGTCGGATAGAGAATACTAAAGCCTATAATATCATAATTTTCAAAAACAGCTTTCTCCTCAAGCATAGAAACAGAATCAAGATCGCAGTCAAATACATCAACCTGCGCCCCGGTTTTTTTTCTCACAAAAGAAGCAATACGATGAATACCATTAGGGGGAGCCAAAAACTGGCCTACACGAAGAGAAGAATTCTTATACGGACCAATAAGAAGAACCTTCATTTATTCCACGACCCCCAAAAACCCCAATAGTACAGTTTTAATAACTTTTGTTATAAAATACAATTTATTATCCTACCAAGTAGGATAAATCCAAAAAGGAGTTTTTAGATGAAAAGTAAAATCTCAATCACAATAAACCAAAAAACGCTGAATCAGATAAAGAACATGATTGACGGGGTAAATATTACTGGTGTTTCACAGGCAATTGAAAGTCTTGTTGAAAAAGCGCTTGAGGAAAAGAAAACAGCAATAATAATTGCGGTTGAACCAAAAGGATTTAATCAAAGGAAAGGTGAGATAAAACCGCTCATAAAAATTCAAGGCAAGCCGATAATTTCACACACCATAAAAAAACTTGTTGAGAATAATTTCAACAAAATATTTATTGTTGGAAGCCATTTTACGCTCAAAGCAATATTTGATGCCGTCGGGGACGGATCAGCAATGGGCGCTGAAGTGGATTATGTGCATGAAGAATTCGCACACGGGAGCCTGGGGGTCAAAACATTAAAAGGGACCATTAGCAGCCATTTTCTTGTAGTTTACTGTGACATAATATTCAACAAAGTTGATCTTGAGGACTTTTGGAAACACCACCTGCAATCAAAAGGACTTGCGACACTGCTCTTAAGCCCTCAAAAACCATTAGTGTCACAAAAAGAGTTTGGCGTAAAACTTAGAGGAAGACAAATAGTTGACATACATAAAAGAAAAGAAAACGACCCTCTGCTTTATTTCATGGGAGTGTTTGCAGCAGAACCTGAGTTTCTTGATGTCGCTTACAAATACGACGAAATGCTTGTGAATCTCTCAAAAAAAGGACTTCTTGAAGGATATGTTGAAAGCGTACCATACATACACATACACAGCCAAAAAGAAACTTCTGAGTTGAGCAAGAAAGAACTTGATGCGGCTATTTAAAGTGGCACAAAACAAATTTATTTATTTCCCTTCCCAGTGAACCATTTTCCCTTCCGCATAAATTACAGCCCTATTTAGGAAATATCCAATAAGCCCAACAATTATTATTGTGGCATAGAGTTTGGTCATGTCATATGAGTACGCCGCGTCAATTAGGGCTTTTCCTAATCCGTGGCTTGTTCCAATAAACATTTCAGTGACTATAATTACAACAACTGCTAAACTTACAGCAGTACGAAGCCCGACAAAAATAAATGGTAGTGCTTCCCTTAGGCGCACATGCAAAAAAATCTCAAGATTTGATTTACGAAGACTGCGCGCCATAAGCAAATAATCCTCGCTAGTGCTTCGCAAGCCCTTTGAAACATAAAGCGAAAGATAAATCGCGCACACCCACATTACAAGCGCGGTGTTTGTTAAGTCCCCCGCGCCAATTATTATTAAAAACAAAGGAAAGAGCGCTGTGGCTGGGATGCTTCTGAAAAAGTCAAGCATCGGGGAGAGAGATTTGTATACAAACTCCCATCTGGCAAGAAGTACTCCAATCCCAAACCCTATCGCACTGCCAAAAATAATCGCGGTGAAAATCTTTATTAGCGTGCTTGATAAATCAGTGAATATCTCCGCCCTCAGGAATAACTCAAAGAAACGCTCAATCACTGAAACAGGGGAAGGAAAGAGAAAGCTATTAAGTATTCCAGAGAGTGAAACAATTTCCCACAATATGAAAAGCATTACAAATCCAGTGACAGGAAATTTATCCCAATTAGCGATTTTTTTAGCAAGTAAAAAAACATTCATAAGAATCACTCCAAATCAGCAAGGGTTTCGCTGACCTCTTTTGCTATTGAAGAGAACTCCGCGCAATACCGCAGACTATCCGTCCTCTCATTAGGCAAAGCCACTGGAATCACAGCCTGAATTCCAGCGGGCTTATTTGATAAAATTATTATTTTGTCAGAGAACAATACGGCGGGTTCAATATCATGCGAAACCATTATCGCCGTGTTTGTGCCATTTCGTAATTTGAAAAAAACATTCTCCACAAGGCGCTTATTGTACTGATCAAGCGCATTTAACGGCTCATCAAATATGAGTACGCTTGAGAGAGAAGCCGCACGAACCAAAGAAACTAATTGCTTTGTCCCCCCAGAAAGCTGATATGGATAAGAATTAACATAATTTGCAAGCCAAAAATCCCCAAATTTTCCCTCAATATTTGTTTCTGGTTTGGTTCCTTGCGAAAGCGCAAAAGCAACATTCTCTTTTGCGGTAAACCAGGGAAAAAGTGAATTAGAAGTATGCTGGGGAATATAACTTACAGGCACGGTTTCAGGGTTCGCACCAAATATTTTTACCTTCCCCGAATCCGGCTTGTCAAGCCCCGCAATAATTCTAAGCAAAGTGCTCTTCCCGCATCCATTCGGACCAAGAATTGAAACAAACTCCCCTTTTCTTATTTTTAGGGAGAGCTTGTCAAGCACATACATTTTTTTCCCATTGTTTTGGCTTAGGGGATATGATTTGGATACTTTATTTATCTCAATATGCTCATCCATTTCCCTTCCCCCCAACAATTTTTCTTTTCTTTTGCCATTTACTGTTTTGAAAAACTATTGTTAATTCACAAATAGTTTTCTAACATCAGGCGCTTTGTCAATCACCTTATACTCCGCGAACACATCCACAAATTTCTGGTATGCTTCAACGAAAGTTAAGTTCGCGTCCTTACTTGTCACCATTATAGGCATTGGAGTTGCTTTTGCAACAGCTTCCGGCACTTTCAAATAACTCACTAAGTACGCCCTAGTTAGAGCATTTGAATCAGTTTGTGCGATTGCCTCATCCATCACTTTGATGAACTTCTGCGCTTCAATCGGATGATTCTTCATAAACTCCGCTGAAACTACTCCCGCAGCTCCGCACCATGGGTCAGCAACGCTTTTTACCATTGGATTTGCCACAAGCAATCTTGATACTCCCTTGAATTCCCCAAGAGTTGAATTTGGCTCAAGTGTAAGAACCGCATCAACCGCGCCTGAAGCAATACTGGTTAATTGAGTTGGAATTGCCAGCTCAATAAGAGTAACATCCGCTGGATTCACTCCGTTCACAGCCAAAACTTTTTTAGCCATTGTCTGAAACTGAACTCCTGGAATATACCCAAGCTTCTTTCCCTTCAAATCTGATATCGTCTGAATGTTTGAGTCCTTTGCTACAATTAACTCATCATTCAATACCCCGATTGTTCCGCAGGTTAAAGAATAAATCTTTAGCGCACCAGGATTCTTTGCTTCCACTATCGCGGTAATTCCAGCCGCAACGCTAGGAGCCCCCGCATCCATTTTCCCTGAAACCAAAGAATCAATTATTTGGTTAGGAGATTCTATTCGCTCTATTTGCACATCAAGCCCCGCGCTAGCGAACATCCCCTGCTCTACAGCTACAAAAAGAGGAAGACTCTGCGCCGCCGGCAAATACGCCGCATGAATAACAATCGGCTTCTCCTGTGGCGTGTTCATTAAAAATGCCCCTGCGGCAAGCGCAACAGCAATTACAATAATCACCCCAACTATTACTAACACATTTTTACTTACCTTCATTTGCTCACCTCAATAGATTTATATTCTTTGGCGGGGATTAATAAGTAAGATTAGTACAGTACTGTACGACTATAAGTGGTAAAATGGCAATCAATAATGAACTCTTTTCTGAATTCGGGCTAACTGGCAACGAGGGCAAAGTGCTTGAAGCGTTAATGAATAATGGTTCCTCCACAGGGACCGCGATTGCCTCAAAACTTGGGATAAATAAATCAGTCGCCTACTTTGTTCTTGACCAGCTTGTGCAAAAGGGCTTTGCTTCGTTTGTTGTGATTAACAAGAAACGAGAATACCGCTCGCTTGACCCGATAATGCTTAATATGAAACTTGAGGAGAGGAAAAAAGATTTTTTGAAAAAATATGGGGACATTTCCTCAATCCTTTCGCAGGTCACGCAGAAGAAAAAGAAGCAGGCGCTTGTGAATATCTTCAACGGCTGGGACGGGATAAGAACCGCGTTCAATGATATATTAATCTCAACAAAATCAGGGGAGGATTACTTCGTATTCTCAATCAATCTTCCAGAAACAGTACTCCCAAGGTTTAGGAGATTCATTAGAAAATTCCAAGAACAGCGCGCCGCAAAAGGAATCATATGCAGTATTCTTGTTGATGAGAAGCTCAAGGACACTATTGGAGCAGACAGAAGAAAAGAAGCACACACCTCGGTGCGCTTTGTTACCGAAGAAGTTTCAATGCCAATGACAGTAAATGTTTACTCAAACAAAGTACTGCTCGCCGTCTGGGGAGAAGAACCCCTAACAATAATAATTGAGAGTAAAGATGTAGCCGACTCATTCAAATCATTCTTCAAATTACTGTGGAATGGGGCGAAGAAAACGTAACAAGCATAACTGCGAAAAGACGACTTACTTCTTCGCGGTTTTCCAAACAGAATCAAATATCCTCTGCATATTTTCCTTTATTGTTTTATTCTGAATTAGCACGCTGATGGGCTCTTTCTCCCAAGTATTGATGAAGACTTTGTCCTTGTATAATAGAAAATTGATATCGAGGTCAAGTTCCTGCGGAAGGTAACGGATTTCAGAAGAGCGGGTTGTAGGCTCAACAAGTTTTCCCCTTGTATTACTATTTGCCAAAAGATTTGCCTTAATCCCTTTGAGCGCTCTTCGCTGATGGTATTTGTAGAAAAATTCCTTCATCTGCGGAGTCTCGTCAAAGTAACGCACACCCATAATGCAGTAAGAATCCCCTTTCTTTAATTCATCAAGCACATTTCTAAAAATATTTGTCACCGACTTAAAGCCGGTAAATAATTGCGCTTCAGAAGAGGTGATTGAATGAAATTGTTTCTCAAAGGATGGAAGTAATTTTTCAAGCTCTTCTCTCTTGGAATCTATTTTCTGCCTCTCCTCATCCAAATAATCAAGTAATCGCTTTGGCTCAGATGCGCTGAAAATCTTCACATCCCCCCTAATCACATGCGTTGCAAGCCCTTTTAGCTCAAGGCGCGCAAGCATCTTATAGACTTTAGAATAAGAAACTCCGGCGGCAATCGCCAGCGGACCTGATTTTGAGGGACCCCTCTTTGCAAGCGCAAGATACACTTTTGCTTCGCCGCTTGTAAGCCCCATTTCGCGAAGAACACTTGCATCCATACAAATATTTGACTCAAGGGAGTATAAAACTCTTTCCTTTGTAGCCCCCATAGGGGACAATAATTAATAATAAGGCTGGGCGAGGCAATTCCTGCTAAGAAGCAGGGGTGGGAAAATGAAACAAAGAAACATAATCATACTCGTAATTGTAGTAGTTGCACTTGCTGCAATACTTATTGCGCCGGGAACTAGTGTCACGGGGCTATTTACTGGGAAAAACACAGGGGAAACTAATATTGTAAGGGTTGGAAACCTGCCGGTAACACAAGGGCTACCGCTTTACCTCGCAATTGACAAGAATTATTTTGAGGAAGCCGGAATTAAGGTAGAACTCACACGCTTTGAGGCGCCAAACCAGCTCATTGACGCGATGATGACGGGAAAAATTGATTTAAGTGAAACTGGCCCTTCGGGGATAGTTGCTGTGTCAAGTTATAGAAATCCAGATAAAATAAGATTTTTCAGCCTAAGCGGAGGAACAATAAGCCAGCCGAATGAATTTTTACTCGTGCCGATAAACAGCAACATAAATTCAATTGCTGATTTGAATGGCAAGAAGTTGGGAATTTGGGGAGGCTCAATCCAATGGAGAACAATAACAAAAGAGCTTCTTGCCAAGAACGGGCTTGAAATGGGCAAAGATGTTTCAATTCTTGAGCTTGCGCCCGCAGCCCAAGTATCAGTTTTCGCAGCAGGACAGCTTGATGCTCTCCTTGCTCTTGAACCTATAGCAACAACAATAGTGCAGAAAAAAATCGGAAGAGTTATTGAAAGCGCGCCGGTTGAAAGACACATTGTAGACCCATTTTATCCGGCAATTGGAATAGTAAGCACGGATTTTGCGGAAAAGAACCCCGTGCTTACAAAAAGAATTGTCAGCATCCTTGAAAGAGCAACAAAAGAGATTCAGGCAAATCCAAATGCCGCAAGACAATACTTGAAAGGATACACCCCGCTTGATGGAACAATACTTGAGGAAGTAACTCTGCCTGTTTTTGTGAGCTGCAGGCAAATGACTGAGAATGATTTGAACGCGTTACAAAACTTCTTCAATATTTTTACAAAGAATAAAGTGATTGAGGGAGAAGTTGATGCAACGTCAATGCTTTATTGCAATTGAAGACGGGGATTTGATGAGCGACAAAGAACTATTTAGAAGCCATTTTCCAGAATGCGTCAAAATACTTCTTGAAGCTCGACACGACTTCCTTACTCTCGATAAGAAAACCAAATGGCTCTTCGGCGCGGATAATAAAAAATGTCTTGTTACCATAAAAGAGAACCTGAAGGGAAGTCATCAAAAAATCTGGGAGAAAACGAATCTCCGCGTTAAGCCTTGTTGTCGGCACCATCGTTTCCCGAATTGCGTTATTAGCAAGCATGAAAACCTTGATTTTCTTTTCAGCACGAAGCTGGTGGTACTTGTAAAAAAACCGGTAAGTTTCCTCATACTCCCCGTATTCTCCCGGGTACCCCGCGCCAATTACATGATAATGGTCGCCCTCACTAAGTTCATCAAGAATACCCCTAAAAAAATTCGAAACAGCTTTGAAGCCGTAATACACGGTCGCCTGGGGCTTAGCCGAATCCTTTCTTTGTTTCATAAGAGAAGGCAAAAGTTTCTCAACAAGCGCCCTCTTTCCATCAAGACGCTCGCGCTCCTCATCAATATAATCAAGAAGTCTTTTTGGCTCAAGAGCGCTATAGTGCGCAACCCCATTCTTCAGCCCGTGGCTTGCGAGACCCTTTTTTTCCAAACGCGAGAGAATTTTATAAACCTTGGAAGAGGAAACCCCAGCACTAACTGCAAGAACCCCAGTCTTTACGGGGCCAATGCGCAACAAGGAAAGGTAAACTTTGACTTCGCCATCAGTAAGACCAATTTCTTTAAGGGAGGAGAGATCCATACTAACTTTGCGCAGTTTGAGTATAAAAACTTGATATTACGACCCCCCAGGGGAACAATAACCAATAATAGCAAAAGGAAATGCGTATTCCTTACGGTTAACCAGTTGAACGGTTAATTTGGGGGGATAATATGAATAAGACAAGGTTAATTTTGCCAGTGGTTGTGGCAATAGCAATCCTGCTTTTTTTGGGGCTGGCAGTCTCAAGCACAACCGGATTATTTATGCAAAGCACTGCAAAAGAAACACTCAAAGTGAGAATGGGAGGAACACCGATAGCAAATGGATTGCCTGTTTACATGGCGATAGATAAGGGATATTTTAAGGAAGCGGGAATTGATATGGAATACACAAAATTTGAGGCACCGAATCAGTTAATAGACGCGCTCCTGCAAAACAAGCTTGATTTTACTTTTACTGGGTCACCATTGGGAATTGCCGCGGTTGCGGATTATAAGAACCCCGGGAAAATGAAGTTATACATGATTAACGAGGGAACAATTGAGCAGCCAACTTCAGCACTACTTGTCCCAAAGGACAGCAATATTTCGTCAGTAAGTGACTTGAATGGAAAAAAACTCGGAATATTTGGGGGTTCACTGCAATGGAAACTCCTCGCAACATACCTGCTTGAAAAAAACGGACTCCAAGCCGACAAAGATGTAACACTTGTTGAGTTGGCTACTGCTGCGCAAGTGTCAACGCTTGCAGCAAAACAAGTTGACGCACTCCTTGCACTGGAACCTGTAACTACAATAGCACAAAGCACAAATGCCGGCAAAATGCTTCAAAATGGAGCAATGGAGAAAACACTTTCAAATCCGCTGGTAATCGGCGCAGGAATAGTAAATACTGATTTTGCCAAGAATCATCCCGCTGAAACAAAAATGATAATTGAAATAATCAATAAAGCGGCAAAAGAAATGGAACAAAACCCAAGCGAGGCAAGAAAGTATTTGAAAAACTACACACCACTAACTGATGAAGTGGCTGGAAAAATAACAATGCCCATGTTTGAAGCATGCGAAGAGATTAGTCAAAACGAACTTGACACAATGCAAAAATTTCTAGACATATTCACAACATACGGCGCTGTCGATGGGAAAATAAATGCAAATGATTTGCTTTACTGCAAAGGCAACGCGAGTTAAAAACAAGAAATGCTTAGAGGTGTTTAGAAATGACTTCGGGAAAAGAAATTGTTGTTAAGGGGCTTTCAAAATCCTTTGACACAAATGAAGTCATTTCAAATATTTCTTTTGAGGTAGAAAAAGGAGATATTGTTGCAATCTTTGGACCGAACGGAAGCGGCAAATCTACCCTGCTTAATATACTTTCAGGAATTGCGGAGAAAACAAAAGGAAAAGTGGAGATTGCTGATTTTAATCCGAAGAAGTTTAGTTACATTTTCCAAAATTACCGCGAATCACTCCTTCCTTGGAGAAATAATTATGAGAACATTGCTTTCCCGCTTCGGTTGAGCGACACGGAGGAAGAAGAAGTAAGAAGAAAAATAGTTGAAATGGAAAGAATATTTTCATTTAAGGCAAACCTCGGGCTTTATCCTTATCAATTAAGCGGGGGACAGCAGCAAATCCTCGCGTTCATGCGCGCATTAATCACCGAACCATGCATTTTGTTCATTGATGAGCCCTTCTCTGCGCTTGATTATGGAAACAACCTCTTACTTAGAACGCATTTACAAAAATACCACTCAAAATACAAACCCACAATCCTCGCAATCACCCATGATATTGAAGAAGCGGTGCATATCGCGAATAAAATAATTGTTTTATCAAATAAGCCAACCCGTGTGGTTGAAATTATTGAGAATGACGCCCCTTTCCCAAGAGGAACAGAGTTTCTTAACTCGCAAAAATTTGCAAGCACGAAGAAGAAAGTGCTTGAGGCATTCCAAAGAGGTGCGCTAGCATGAAAAAGAATTTCATAATTGGAATAATTATATTCTTTGCAGCGTGGTGGATAGTTGCCGCTGCGCATGTGCTTGAGGCATTCTTCCTTCCAGGACCAATGGAAGTAATTATTGACCTTATACAAATGCTCGCCGCCGGAACGCTTAACGCGGATATTTACGCGACACTCTTAAGACTCGCGCTCGCGTTTGGAATTGCAATACTAATTGGAGTCCCGCTAGGAATACTCCTCGGCGCATCAACAAGAATATATGAGAGCGTTGAATTCATAATTGATTTCTTCCGCTCGCTACCCTCAACTGCAATCTTTCCGCTCTTTTTGCTTGTGTTTGGAATAGATGATTCCTCAAAAATCGCGGTTGCCGCATTTGGCGCAGCGCTTGTGATAATATTCAACACCGCGCACGGAGTAATGAACACAAAACCATCAAGAATAATTGCCGCAAAATTAATGGGAGCGAAGAAGCTGCAAATATTCAAGAGTATTGTATTTTGGGAATCCTTGCCGCAAACATTTATTGGAATAAGAACTTCAATCTCTCTTGCACTAATTATAATCATTGTAACTGAGATGTTTATTGGAACATATGCGGGACTTGGAAGAAGAATAATTGATTTTCAATATATTTACAATGTAAAAGGAATGTTTGGGATAATACTCTTAACGGGAATAATTGGATACACGCTGAATCTGATTTTAGCAAAAATAGAGGATAAAGTAGTGCATTGGAAAGGAAAGTAAATGGATAGTGCACGCGCCAGTGGCGCATTTTTTTAGTGCAGGTTTATCCCCGAAGGGGATAAAAGTGCACGGGGACGGACTCGAACCGTCGAACGCACTAAGCGGGCAGGTCCTAAGCCTGCTAGGTTTGACCACTCCCTAACCCGTGCAATTAATGCAACCGAAAGCTTTGCTCTTGGCAGTCAATAAATTAAATAGTGCGAAGATACTTTATAAAAGTTGCTTAAAGCCAAAAAAAAGCGGTTTAATCGCGCCAAGATAGCATTAAATATTTGTTAAGCATTAATTAAACGGGGTGGTTGGAAATGACTCTAGCCAAATTACAAGGGGACTTACTTAAGGTAAGAGAGGATTTAACACGTGCGAAAAAAGCCAATGAGGGATTTGAGCGCGTGCTGCAAGAGATGAGCATACTAAAGAGCAGGAGTATTGCTAATCCTGCGACAAAAAGCCAGTTAGTTGAGGAACTCAAGGGAAAAGAAATACTTGATTTATTTTCAAGTGTTGAACTTGACTTTGAGGAACTAAGACAAACAATGGCAAAACAGAGCATTGAGAAAGAAGGAATACTTGATTTTATTGAGTCAATCAGAACCAAAAAAACTTTTTCTTTTGAAGACACACAAGCAACACTTGCCTTCCTGGAAAAATCAGTTGAGGCATTTGACGCATCACACATAGCGGTAAAACCTGAGTTCATCGGATTAATTGACCTCGGTCCGCTCGCAATAGAACACAAACTCATGAGAAATAGCAGCGGAGTAATCGTTGAGAAGGAAAGATTCAGCGAATTCCTTGTAGCGCTCCTCTCAAAGAAAATGTTCCACGATTTGGTGTTTGAGACAGACAGAGTAAAAATTGTTCTAAAGAATGCCAGAGAAATAATGGTTGAAGCTGAGAACGCGAACATTAGAACAATGGCGAGAATCGCAAAGCCGACTGTTTACTAAATAAATTGCCCCGCCACCCCGGGGTAATTCTTTTTTTATTTTTTTAATTTAATTTCTCCTGAATAGAATCTGTTTTTTTAAACCAAAAACGCGCTTGCGGTTACGCTTGAGTCCCAAGAAAACCTTGGGCGAGTTTTAATCATCCAAATCTTTTCAGTATTATCATCAATTACAAGCGCATAACCCTTCTGGCGAGGCATTTCGGAGTAAAGCTTGTCAAGGTCGGAGTGCATGTAACTTGGTCTTAGCGCCGCAACAGCATTAATATCCGGCTGTGAAGTCATTCTATGCGAAATAAAGATATCGCACTGGGAAATTGTGTCAGGATGGAGTTTCTCGGGGCGCTGTGTCGCAAGAATTAATCCCAAGCCTGGTTGTCTTCCTACACGAACCCACTCAAGCAGAATCGGCAACGCAATATTCGCCTCGTCTTTTGGCATGAACATGTGCGCCTCATCAATCATCATCCAAACAAGAGGCATTTTGCTTGAACGCTTATTCTCTTTTATTAATTTAATTTCCTCTTCCTTTCTATAAAGCATTCTCTGCTCAAATAATTTCTTTCCAATAAGCGCAACAACAACATCCTTTACCCCTTCCGCACCAAGGGTTTGCCTGTATGATGAAACATCAATTACTGTAATCATCCCGGGAGTAGCGAGTTCCGAGATTTTTGTGCCTTCTTTCTCAATTAGCCCCCAAGATTTCACCATTGTAAGTCTGCTTGAGAGCGCCTGTCTTGAAGTAGGGTCTGATTCAGTATCAGTTTTTACCGCAGTAATCACATCCTCAATTCCGTAGTAAGTTCCGATTCTTTCGTGTACTTTTTGAACCGCTCTTGAGAGAAGTACTCCTTCTGGATCTCTCCACGTTAATTTAAAGAGCGCCATCCACTCGCTCTCCTCAAGCTCGGAGCACTTTAGAGTAAATGCGCCGTCAATTGGGAGTCCTTTTTCTTTGTAAAATGCGAGCTGCGCCTGCGGAACTAAAACTTTTACTTCTGTTTTCTCCGCCTTCAAATCCCATGCGCCAAGTTCCGCAAGGTCAGCTTGACCAGCGGGCAGCTTTAATCCCCAAAATATTCCAACAGTATCAATTGTTACAGCGGCAACACGATTTTTTATCATCGGGTCAAGCCGCGCCATTTCTTCCATTAGAACCGCTAACGAATAACTTTTTCCACCGCCCCTCTTACCGCAAATCAAAATAAGGTGGGGCTTTGAGATATCAACTAGAACTTTTCTTCCTAAAACGGGCTTTTCTCCGGCGGACATTACAACTTTTCCAAAGTAAGCTGTTCCCTGCGAGCCATACTTCTCAAGATCGCCAATGTCTCTTCCAAGAACAACCGGCTCTGATGTAAAATCTTCCTGCATGCAGAAACAATCCTTTTGAAGTATTTAATGATTACTGGGGGGAGTAAAAAAATCATTTTTTACGAAAAGAAATTACTGCAACGGCAGAGATAAGCGCTGCAAGAATAGCAAAAATATTTGTGTCAGGAATTGCAGAAGGCTTTGTTTCTGGAACAACCACAAATGAGCCTGAAGAAGTGCAATTAGGAGAAGAGGGGGTGTTTAAGTAAAAGTATAAGCGGTAAATGTATGCCCCTGTTTTGCTTACTGTAAGATTTGTTCGGCTGATTATTGCTGAGGCGCCAATTAGAACTTGCGGAGCAAAAGAATCCGTCGCAATTAATTTTGAATCAGGGGAAAGCACTTCCACCGAGTAAACAGAAATACCTGCTTTGTATGAAACATTAATGTCCAAATTTAATTTCTCATTTGCCATTACTGCGCTCTTCGCAAAAGTAGTCACACCCGCGTCGCTGCAATTAACCGCGAATGAGAGCGGAAGCAGAATGAGCAATGCAAGCGCAAATAAGAAAACCCTTTTCATGAACCTACTTTGGGAAAAACTAGTATATTAATCCGACGAAAAGAAAATTGTTGCCCAAAGCACAAAAAATAAATTTCAATAATTTTACCCTGACACTCGCGGGAGCCGTGTGAGCGTTAGCGAACCCCAAAAAGAAACAAAAAAAATGCCCGATAGTCCCACCGCAGGTGGGACGTATTGTGAGGATTTCCGCGAGCGCTTTTTTCCGCAGGAAAAAAGGGCTCTGGCAAAGGAGGAGGCCACCTTTAAGGTGAGGCAGGAGAATCAGCCTTTACCATGCTTGGGGTTGGGGTTGGGCGCATGAATAATACTTTTTTTCCTGACCTCACGCTCTTTAGGTGACCTTCTCGCACTAATTTGTTCAAACGCTGGCTTGCAGCATTCGATTTCTTATAGGCAAGTCTTAGTTGTATGTCTGTTGCTGAAACCATTCCAGCCTCATCAATTAATTGCATGATGTGCTGGTCCGGTTCTGACAGTATTTCCTCTTTTTTGTTGGGAGTTGAGGAGTTACTAAGCAATAGTTCCTGTATTCTGGCGAATTTTTGCTCTAACCTTGCTAAGATTTTGTTTGTTTCTTCTCGCTCTTTTGTGAGCTTGTATAGCAGGGCCGCCAAAAAGGCTGGATTACTTGACTCCTTCATAATTTCTTGTATATCAACGCTCATGTCGCTAAATTCCGGAGAAATACGCTTAACCGCGTTAAGGTCATTTAGCAGTCGTTGAGCATCGATTGAAGAATCATGATTAGTCATGTCGTATCATGATACGCTCATGATATATTTAAATCTATCACTTAGAAAAGGAAACTATCCAATTGGTTTGGAAAACAAATCCAAACCCCGCTATACTTGCTCACTTTGGCAATAAACTGCAATGGTTAGGGAGTACTTGTAAATAAAGGTTGCTGGTTTGGATTCCCACCATATGCCCGCATCCATTTTAATCATTCCTTAACCACCAAAGTGCCATTTTAACCATAAACTAATCATTTTGTCAATGGGCAAAAAGCATAAATAACACAAACCCCATACTGATTATATGGCTTTTAATGTCAGGAAAAGAAATCCACGATTGACTACTAATGCGACCGCACAAAGACACAAACAGAAACCAAAAAAGACAAAAAACGCAATAACGTTTGAACAAATGAAAGGGATAGTTGGAAGAGAAATGGAAGAACGAAGAAAAGCTCTTGAGCCAAGGTTTGGGCAACCCTGGAAAATTTACTTTTTTAACAATTTCAGGCTTCTCCTCCCGGGTGAAAAAGTGATTAACCCACAGTTTCGTGACCCTTCGAGTAAAATGAAAAAAACTGCACAACAAGTAGTAAGTGAAGTAAACCAAGTAATACAAAACTTACACATCAATCCGCAATCAATAAGTGAATTACAACCAAAGAATGTTGCAAAGAAATTGGGAATAAAAAGCCCAATGGATATGACTCCTGAGCATAGAAAAGCTATGGCGGAAGCCACCACCAAACTGCATGAAATTGCAACACCAATTTACATTGAAATGCGTCGAAGAGGATACTCTCATAAAGACCTTGCTCAGTAATTCTCACTAAAAACCCCCTTTAGTACACACGCCCTAAGTTCTGAACTTTAAGTACAAGTCCACATAGTTGCGAAGGTTTAAATTGGGCGGAGGAGTAAATTGTTTTAGAAGAAATTGATTTTTGGGTGATAAAAATGGCGCGAGAAAAAGGATACACAGCAAGAAGACCAGGAAACATAGGGGGTTTTGGAGCATCATTTATAGACCAAGCAAGAAAACAATTAGGGCTTAAGACAGGACAAACAAGTAGCGGAAGACATTTTGTAAAAGGAACACCAGCGCAAAAAAGGGCGGCAAGGCTTAAGGCAATACAATTAGCAAAAGAAGATGCACGACAGGAAATGGGAAAACACAAAGCAAGTCTTAAGTTTGGACAAAGAAGCCCCACACAATCAGCGGGAAAGGCTTATAGAAATAATACAATTGCACGCCAAGCCGGGGCGAGTGCAAGGATTGAACAAATAACCCGTGATACATCTGCGTCCGAGCTGTCAAACAAAGTGTGGGATTTAAGACTCCACAGCCAGGGAATGATGCAATCCCAAAGAGAGGAATTGGGAAGAATTCAAAGTGCCTTGGATGGAAGATATGCAACTCTTGAAGACAAAAAAAGAGCGGTTGAGATACTACTCCAGCAGGGAGAAAATTTTCAGTAAAAAAATCGGCGGCGGGAAATTCCCGCCAAAAATAAATTCACTTCTTCAATGTGATTTCTATTGAAGAAACTTTTAGCGGTCTTCCGTCCTGTGTCACAACTTCTTCTGTCGCGATTCCAATTCCAACGAGTTTCATTGTGGTGTCGCGGTTACGAACAATCTCAGCAACATCAACAGCGCGCGAAATTGATTTCCCTCTCGCCTTAATTATTACTTCCTTTGCGCCCATGCCAAACTGCGTTACCACCGCAAGCACGTACGCCATCGCGCCTTTCTTTCCAATATAAACAAAATTCCCCGCCGGGGCAGTATGCACTTCACTTTCAACAACAACAGCTTCTTCGCTTTCCCGTATTTCTTTTGTTTTTGTTTCCTTTGTCTTCTTTTCAGCCATAGTAATTCCTCCAAAATGTAATCATTGAATATGTAACTTTTAGTCAAAGCTATTTGGAAGAAAAATAATTTAAAAAGGAATCGCTTAAATTCGGCTAAAGCGGAGGAAAAAATAAAAAAAATAAAAAAAGAGAGGGAGGCAAGGTTTCCCCTGCCTTCATTTTTAGCAACTACTTGAGGTAGTTGATTGTGTTGGTCATTATTCCTGGAGTCATTCCTGGATCATAGTTGAAGTAAACAACTGTTCCTCCCGGGAATGCTTTCTTTTCTAGGATTGCTGAATACGTTTTAGGTATTCCTTCACCCTGCAAGTACGCTATAGTTCTTGCGCCCTCGTCAGGAGTAACGTCCAAAGTTCTAAATGCCTTTGGTGCGTCTCCCATTGGTGGAGCAATTTCTATTCCGCGCATTATTGGGTGATCATAGTCAAGTGACCATATTCTTCCCACTACATTAACTTCTTTTCCTTCAGCGCAAGTAGGAACACCATCGAATCCTGCCAGGCACTGTGCCGGAACTATATTACCAAGGTTGGCTTTCCAGTTAACAACATCGCTAGCCGTGTAGCCCCCGAATCCAACGCTCTGGTATATTCCAGAATTTAGTACAATTATTAATTTTCCGCCCTTCTGAACGTATTTCTGCAAAGCATCTCCTAACGAAACTGTTAGGCTTTTGTTTGCTGAGTTACTCTGATCAAGCATTACCATATCAAACTGGCTTAGCTCTTCAGAAGAAGCCATACCGAAAGTTGCCGCGTCCCTTGTCCTGTATGTTACAAAGTATGACAAGTTATCAAGAACAACTTTTTCTCCCAAGCTTGGCTCGCCGATAAATAATACCTGTACACGAGCTGTTCCTTTTGGAAGATAAGGAACATCTATTATTCCAAAATAGTTTAATGATGCTACCCCAATGATTACTAATAGTATCAATGGAATTAGCCCTTCTAGATTAAATCGCTTCGCAGCACCGCCGATTCCTCCACCAGCACCTGCTCCTCCTGCGCCTTCATCGTACATTCCAACACCCTCTCCTTTAACTTTAACCAATTAATTGGTTAATATAATTCATGTCTTTCGTGTTTTTAATGGTTTCGCAAATAGTGCAAATCCATTCAAGCACAAAAAATAAACGATTCCGCCCTTAATAAACTTAACCTTGAGCCCTTAGCGCAACTGCAAGGGTTATAACTAAGAAGAAATACTTTATTAGAATGGCAAAACAAAAACTTTTACTTCCTGGAATCTTGGTAAAACGACCACGCGCAGTAGGCAAAGATTCCTCTCACCCGTTTTTTGACTTAGTTTTTGCACACAACAGCTCCGCAAATCCAATGTTTTTCACAAGCCCTGCTTTGAGAGAAGCGCTAGCAAAATCAAAATACCGCGAAGGTGAACAAATAGGCAATTTTCACTATATACTTACAAACTTTAAACTTTCTCGCGGACGGGGTCTAGGCGCATTTACTTATCCCTTTGATTCAGCCCGAAACAAAAAAGTGCTTCTGAAAAAAGGAATTGCAAGGGGGCTTGAAAGAATTGTTCTAAGAGAACTTAGAAACTATGCTGGAGAAAACCTGCCCCTCACTCCGGCACTAGGCGCTGAACCGGTAAGAGCAAAACAATTGAAAAAATTAGGGGTCAAAGTATATGAAGAAGCTCCGGGGGTTTTTGATTACAAAATATCTTTGGATGATTTACGCAGAAGAATTAATGAAGCGCGAAATAAATACAGAAAGGAACACAGATTGCCCCCAAAACAAAACTTAGCACACGCAAAAAAAGCAGGACTAAAATTAAGACAAAGAAGAGTATAAATCGTGTCAAGAAGATTTAATTATCTCCCAAGCATCCCATAATACAAATTCTTTACGTAAGTGAAGTATCCGTTGTCAGCGTAGAACCATTCAGGAGGATATGCATAATATGCGACTCTCTCCGCCCCTGGGGCGCCAATGTTTGAGGTCGCAATAATTGGAACAATTTTTCCCAAGTCCAGGGTTTTTCCTTTAATATTTCCACCAAAATTGAGAGTAAGAACAATATTACTATTCGGCGAATTCGCTATTTGTTTTACAACGCTAAATCCCCTGTCCTTATTTATCCTAAAATTCAAAATAGGGGAAGTCCCAAAAATTAATGGATGCTCTCCGGTTGGCTCTGATTCAATTGAGCCTACCAAAAAATTTGTATCCTTGCAATCCACTTGCTCGCAATAATTACCAACATACCTTACCCCGAGGAACTCATCAAAACTTACTACAATATAATTCGCAGGATTATCAGGGTCATCCTTTACTCTCGCCCAAACATTATTGTAAACAACTTTGCCAGTATTCTGGTCGGTTAATCCTTCAAGTTCGTCAGGGTAACGCTCGGTTCCCGCATCAGCGACCCAAACAAGCCTCCCCCCATTTTTCACTACGTAATCCTCAAACATTTGTAAGTGATCCGCGGAAAGCTTCTTTGCATGCTCAACAATAACCAAACCGTATTTTTTCAAATTTCCTAAGGAAACTCTTTCAATCGCAAGTAAATCAACCGCTCCTGCCGCAACGTATCTTGAATCCTGCAAGTAAAGTCTTAATTGCTGGGGGTCACCTAAACCCGTTTCACCATAAACAATTAGCACCCTCGGCCCACCCATAATCATATCATACGCTTGGCACCAATAAGGAGAAACTTGTTTACACTGGACAATTCCCGACCAAGTAATTAGGAACAGAACTACCCCAATAAGAACAATTAACCCAATGGCTTTGAATGCCAAATCAAATTGCCCTTGATCCATTAAACCCATTTTTATCACTCAAAACAACAATATCCATTTTAACGCGAAACCCTTCGCAACTACTTTTATAAACATTCCATGCCTCAAATAACTAATAAAATAATCATTTAGAAATATATAATGATGATGGTTTGAACCAATTAATAGGCGATATAATGGTTAAATTCACAAAAAGCAAGAACGAGACAGGGGGTCCAACCTCCGCAATCGGAATAATGCAATTCTTTGACGCTGACTCAAAGAGCCCAAAACTAAGCCCATACTTTGTTGTTGTAGCAACAGCAGTATTTATTGTAATAATAGTTGCGATAAAACTAATTACTAGGGTTTAAAGTCATTAAAGTGTAGAGACAACTAAAAAAAGAGCTCAAAATTTTATAACAAACTTTTACAACACGCTAAGCCCTAGCTTTACTTTCGCTTTCTGTATTTCAAACTCAATCGGCTTCTCAATTGAAACTTTTCCAACTTTTAATTCAATCGCCTGAACGCTTTGTTTTATTTCAGCAGAGAATTGCAACAGACTCTCTTTCACATTTTTTTCCTCAACTTCAACAGAGATTAAAATCTTATCCTTAATAGTAAGTTTCATTTCCTTCCTTGCATCATTAACTTTTCTAATAAACTCCCTTGAGATTCCTTCGCGGATTAATTCTTCTGTTAACTTTGTATCAAGTACAACCGCATACTCTGTCAAAGCCGGGTCAGCAATTTCCTTTCCAACAATTACTTCTTTTACATTTAATTCATCTTTAATTAAATCCAAATAATCTGCACTAAGTTTTACGCCCTTAAAGGAAGGAATTGTTAATTTGCTTAACGCTTGCCTCACAGGAATATTCGCTTTCTTTCTCTCATCAAGCGCTTTTGAAACAATTCCTCTTACAAGCTTCATATTAGAATTAATCTCCTCGCTAATTAACTTTGCATCATACTTTGGCCATAACTCTAAGTGAACTGATTCCTTCATTTCAACGCAGGATTTGCGCAGGGACTGATAAATCTCCTCAGAAATAAACGGCGCGATTGGAGCCATTACTTTTGATAAGTTATCAAGCACAAATGAAAGCGTATTAATCGCTTCTTTCTTCTCCGCGGAGTTTTCACTCTTAAATCTCTCCCTGCTTCTTCTAACAAACCAAGTGGATAAATCATCAACAAAATCAACTATCTCCGCGCACAAAGTAATAGTGTTATAATCATCCATATACTCGGTCGCATTCTTTACAAGCGAATTAGTTCTGCTAATCATCCACTTATCAAGAATATTTTTTGAGGAAACGTTGCTTGCATCAACATTCTGCGCTGAGAATAATTCATAAAAGTTTTTTACATTTGAAAGAATCAAAACAACTTTTCTATGCATTTCCTTTACATTATCCTCAATAAAATTTAAATCCTCCGCGCGCATTAATGCAGAAGACATTAAGTACAACCGCAAAGAATCCGCGCCGTAAGTTTTGAAAATATCGTTAGGATCGGGAAAATTTCCTTTTGACTTGGACATTTTTGTCCCGTCAGAAGCAAGCACCGTTCCGCTTACAACAACATTTTTGAAAGGAGCTTTATCAAAAAGCAGAACTGAAAGCACATGCATGTAATAGAACCACGCCCTTACCTGCGCAATATACTCTGAAACAAAATCGCACGGAAAATTTTCCTTAAACCATTCCTCATTCTCAAAAGGATAATGCTTTGCGGCGTAAGGCATGCTTCCGCTCTCAAACCAGCAGTCAAGCACTTCTGGAATTCGATTCATCTTTTCCCCGCATGCGCATTTTAGATGAACATTATCAACAATGTGCTTATGCAAATCAACTTCAGTTGGAAGTTTTTCGATTGCGAGTTTGCGTAATTCCTCAACGCTTCCAACAACCTTAATTTTTTTGCATTTAGTGCATCTCCACACAGGAATTGAGGTTGCCCAAAATCTGTTTCTTGAAATACTCCAGTCAGGAGCAGTGTCTAAAATATTTTTGAATCTCCCTTCTTTAATATGTTCAGGATACCAATTGATTTCTTTTGCGCGCTCAATTAACTTTGGCTTTGCTTTTTGTATATCAACGAACCATGAGTCCACCGCGTTGTAAATTAATGGAGTTTCGCATCTATAACAAAATGGATATGAATGAGTGTAATCCTTCGCCTCAATTAACTGCCCCCTATCCTGCAAATCCCCAATTACTTCAGAATCAATTTTCTTAAACCATTTTCCTCTCCAAATCTCTGGACCCAAAATTAATTTTCCGTCATTTCCAACGTGCTGAACAACTGGAAGATTTAATTTTTTTATCATCGCATAATCAAATTCACCATAAATCGCCATGTGAACAATCCCCGTTCCCTCTTCGCTTGTGACTTCCTTTCCCCCGTCAATAACATAAAATCCTTTTCTTCCACCTGTAGGAACTTCATAAAGCGGCTCGTATTCAATCCCAAGGATTTTATTTCCTTTAAACTCCTCAATGAGTTCATAGTGCGCAAAAAACTTTTCCACTAGGGACTTTGCTAAAATAAACTTTTTCCCGAAAACATCAATCTTCACATAATCGAGCTCCGGATTAACCGCAAGCGCAACATTTCCAATTAGTGTCCAAGGGGTAGTGGTCCAAGCAAGGAAATACTCCTCAGTTTTTCCTTTTATTTTAAAAGCAACGGTTGCCGTTTTTTCAGTGACACTTTTGTAGCTATTATCCATCGCGATTTCAGAATTCGCTAGCGGAGTTTGACACCTTGGGCAGTAAAGCAAAATCTTTTTCCCTTCGTAAATATATCCTTTATCATAAAGCGTTTTGAAAATATTCCAAACACTCTCCATGTAAGTGTTATCCATTGTTTTGTATGAATCATCAAACTCAATCCATTTGCCCATTTTTCTAACTGTTTTTTCCCACTCGCTCGCGAAAAATAAAACTTTTGAGCGGCAAAACTCATTGAATTTTGATATGCCCATGACCTCAATTTCTTTTTTATCTTTTATTCCAAGTTCTTTTTCAGCAATATTCTCAACAGGAAGACCGTGGCAGTCCCAGCCCCACCTTCGCTCAACCCTTTTTCCCTTCATTGTCCAATACCTTGGGAAAACATCCTTGCTCGTTAAACCCAAAATGTGCCCGTAGTGGGGAAGACCAGTTGCAAATGGAGGGCCGTCATAGAAAACATACTGCTTGTCAAGCGGACGCTCGTTCACGGATTTCTCAAAGAGCTTATTCTTTTCCCAGAACTCGGAAATCTTTTCCTCAACTTCAAATCTTGACATAAAAACCACAAACTTTTAGCACCAAGTCTTTTCTTTTTGTGCACGTAGCAAAACCTATTGGTTTTGCATCGCACAAAAACTCTTGTTTTTGTTGACTTGCACTTTTTCTTTTCTTCAGAAAAGAAAAAGGGCAGAATGGTCGCTAGCGGATTCGAACCGCTGACCCCTAGTGTATAAGACTAATGCTCTAACCAGGCTGAGCTAAGCGACCAATATTTGCTTTACTTAATCAACTATTGCCTCCGCACCTTCGGTGAGAGTATAATTAAGTGAAGACAATGAATGCTTAAAAAAGTGCTTATCACTAAGAAAAAGACTGAAATTATGGCTAACTAAATTAGCAGAATAAAATGGGCTGTATGGCATACCACCCTTTGCCCTCAACGATTTTAGCCATAAAATACACTTCTAATACAAATGAATTAACTCAAAGACTTTAAAAAAGATGGGTTTGGCTACAATTACTCAAGCTTCATTCTTTTGCAAAGCGCATCAATTTTCTTGTATAAACCAGAAAGCGAGCCATTATTTGAGATTTCATAATCCTTTTTCTCAAAAACCTTGTCCATGTGGAATACTTTTATGTCCCTCTTGTCGCGTGCCAAAAATCCAGCGAAAGTATCAGGAGAATCAGTTGGTCTTCTAGTAAAGCGAATCTTTTTTGGGGCGGTAACTAAAAGCATTTTTGTCTGAGGATATTCCTTCATCACTGCGTTTCGCTCGCGCATGAACTTAACACTGCAAATCGCAACCTTCTTATATTTTCTCGCCTCCGCCAGAACCCTTTCAATTAGATAATCTCTCCCAAGTTCCCTTCGCAATCTTGCACCATAAATAGACATATTATCTTTAGTGGGTTTTATCCCACGCTTAACTAATTCAGCAATAGTAAAATCCGAGAAAACAATTTTTTTGAAACCATATTTTTTTTCGAGATAATTCGCGGTTGTGTCCTTGCCTGAGCGGGCATAACCTGTAATAATTAGAACCTCTTTCATGCCAATAATTAAAATGAATCAAAATAAAAAGAGTGCTAGGGCAAATCCCAAACTGAAAACTTAGATTTAATCAGAACTTATATTAACAAGTCCTATTCTCCCAAGTCAACCAAGGATAAGCGCTGCCCTCGCATACACACCAATTGCCGTCAGTAGTACAATACTTTGAGCCGGAAATATTATTCCATGTGCCCCATGATGCATTCGGATCGTTTGCGGAAGAATAGAACCAGCTCAAATCCGATTTCATTGTACAACCAGAGTTACCATCAGAGTAGCACTTATTAGGCCCTCCAACATTATAGAACCAGTATGATGAAGCTATTGTGCCGCCGGATTTTATTCCCGCAATTTCACCCGTGTTTGTGCCTGAAGAAACAAGCCCCGTAGCAAATGATTTCGTGATTGAACTATAAATAATCCCGACAAGCCCGCCCGCATAAAAATCTCCCGCTACGCCGCCTGCAGCAAATGAATTCACCACAGGTCCAGCGCTATCACCTAATAAACCCCCAACTGGACTTATTCCACTTACATCCCCTGTAGCATAATCGTTTGTGACTCTTGCGCCCGCATTTGAGCCTATAAGCCCCCCGACACCAGAATTCCCCGACACAGAACCTGTTGCAAATGAGTTTGAGACAAACCCATCATACGCGTAGCCAATTAATCCGCCTGAATTATCCGCGCCAACAACAGTAGCATCCGAATAGCACTCCGAGACAAAGATATTCTTGTCCGTCACAACAACACCCCCCACAAAATTCCCTATTAGTCCCCCTGCACCCGAATAACTCCCATTGATGCTTCCCGAGGCATGCGAGAGAGAGATTGTTCCCCTATACATGTGCCCTACTAATCCCCCGACATTAATCACCCCATTCACTGTTCCAGAAAAATAAGATGAGGAGATGTTTCCATCAGACCCGCGGCTACCCCCGCCAGAGGAACCAACAATACCGCCAATATCACTCCCCACACCATACACTATGCCGTTTGTGGAATAAGAATTAATAATATTTCCAACACCAAGATACCCCGCTATTCCGCCGACATAATTATACCCCGAAATATTGGAGTCAACAAGCCCAAGATTTTTTATTACGGCTAAATTTGTGGCAACGGAGAAGAGCCCAATATACTCGTCAGTCTCTGATTCCCTGTCAATGAATAGTCCGCTGATTGTAAAATTATTTCCATCCAAAGTCCCAGTGAAGGGGGAATCATATGATGCGATTGGCGAGAATCCAGCGCCGCTATCCCACGAAGTTGTCGCGGAGCACTCAATATTCTTAAGCAGGACATAATTAGCGTCAGGTTCTTGACTGATATTTTGAAGCATGGTACAATCGCAAATCCCAAAAGGATCCGTGTATGTCCCACTGCCGCTAAAAAAATAACCGCCCGCGCTACTATCATTGCATAATGCCGCGCTCTTTGTGGAAACAACCGTATTGCTGTCCGCAGCAATTGCAGAGCTGACACACTCAACACTCAACTCAATAGTGCTGCTCTTAAAAAGTCCATCCTGCGTGGTATAATATACAACAACGGAGCAGGCTTTTTTCTGGCCTAAAGAGTCACTGCACGAACAGGCTTGCGCAAGATTACCAAGCGAAAAAACTTTTCCATTGCCAAGGAAGAGCTGGGTTAAGGGGTAATTATTATCCGCCCCACCAACATTAATTCCGGTAATTGTAAGAACATCTGACGAATTATTTTGTAAAAAAAGCAGCCCGTTGCCATCCACATCAAATACTGCATCAATAATGCTTATCCCGCCCTGCGTGGTATTCCCAAGCCTGTTTGAGGTTGATGAAATCTGCTGGGTAGGAGAGATGGATGCGTTTGAGAGAACACCCACAACCACAAGCGACACAACAACTATTACGGCAAGAATTACCAGATATTCTATCGTTCCTTGGGCGCTAGAGAATTTATACATCATTAAAATAGCACTCATCCAGTATAAAATTAAATCGCAGGGCAAAAAAGCCCCGCAATATTAAAAGCAGTTATTTACTTTCTGGACAATTACATGTCCATTCCTTCGCCGCCCATTCCGGGCATTCCGCCGCCCATTCCAGAAGGCATCTTTGATTTTGATGAACCAAGAATTATGTCATCAATTCGCAAAATCATTTCAGCTACTTCGCTAGCGGAATTAATCGCCTGTATCTTTACTTGCAATGGCTCAAGGCATTTAGCGTTCTTCATGTCCTCAATTTTTCCCTTATAGACATTAACACCAACATACTTTCCGCCTTTTGCGGAGTGAGCGCTTCTTAATGTGACAAGCGCATCAATCGGGTCCATTCCAGCAGTCTCTGCTAGTGTTCGTGGAATTATTTCTAGCGAATCAGCAAATGCTTCAATCGCGAGCTGTTCTCTTCCACCCACAGTTTTTGCGTAATCGCGAAGTCGCACAGCAACTTCCGCTTCGCATGAGCCAGCACCAACAAGCATTTTTCCTGTTTCCACTGCGCTTGAAACCGAACCAATCGCATCAACGAGCGCTCTCTCAGCCTCATCAACAACGTGCTCTGTTCCTCCGCGGATTAAAATTGAAACGCTCTTTGGATTCTTACAGTCCTCAACGAAAACCATCGCGTCACCGGAAACTTTTTTCTCAAATACTCTTCCCGCGTGGCCGAGGTCTTTTGCTGAAAGCTCTTTCATGCTATTTACAATACTTGCGCCTGTTGCGCGAGCAAGAGCATCCATATCAGATTTCTTTACTCTTCGAACAGCAATCACTCCTTCTTTTGCTAGGAAGTGCTGAGCTAAATCATCAATTCCTTTTTGTGTAATAACAACATTCGCCCCAACCTTTTTCACTGATACCACAAGGTCGCGAAGCTGTTTCTCTTCCTGATCAATAAACGCCTGCAACTGGTCAGGAGTATTAATCTCAATTTTTGCGTCGCTTTCAGGTTCCTTTACCTCAAGAGCCAAATCAAGCAGAGCGATTTTTGCGTTAGAAATGCTTCTTGGCATTCCCGTGTGCACAATTTCTTTATCGATTACAATTCCGGAAATTAATTGAGTGTCCTTAAGCGAAGCGCCCGTTTTTTTCTCGAGTTTAATATTATCTTCCTCAATAGTTATTTTTCCGTTAGCATTATCAGCAACGCTAGTGATTGCGTCAACAACTATGTCCGCTAAAACTTCAGCGCCCTCGGCAGCTTTTCCTGTCATTGAGGTTACTGCGATTGTTCGCAAGGATTTTTTGTCATCAAACTTTACTGAATCAGCGGTTTCAGTGTAAAATTCTTTTGCTTTCTGCGCTGCCATCATGTAACCGTTAATTATTATGCTTGGGTGAATTGAATCATCCAAAAGTTTTTCTGCTTTTTCTAAAAAAGTTCCTGCTAAAATTACTGCAGTAGTTGTTCCGTCCCCGACTTCAGCGTCCTGGGTCTTTGCAACATCCACCATCATTTTTCCAACTGGGTGTTCAATAGCCATTTCTGATAAAATTGTCGCGCCGTCATTTGAAATTGTAACATCCCCAAGCTCATCAACAATCATTTTGTCCATTCCTTTTGGACCAAGAGTTGATTTAACCGCCTGCGCAACCGCTCTTGCGATTAAAATATTCATTCTCTGCGCGTCCCTTCCTCTTGTGCGCTTAGTTCCTTCGCTCATAAAAGCATTTTGTTGTTCTTGTTCAGCCATTAAACTCACCATCCGATTCGAAATTAAAAATAGTTTGTTACTATAGAATTACCCCAAAAAAGGGCTTAAAAACTTTGCTATCTCAATCCCTCCAAAAGCCCCTAAAACACGCTTAAAACGAACCAAAGGTTGATTTGGATTGGTTTAAATCAAGGAGAATACTTAAAATAAATGTGCAAATTATGCTCCCAGAAATTGACCCAAAAATACTTTTTTTTGGTTTAGTAGGACTTGCGGTATTTATTGAAGTTGCCGCGGATATTTTTCTAAAAAGATGGGCAATGGAAAATCAATTTCTTCTCCTCGCAATCGGGCTCGGGATATATTTTGTCGGAACAATTTTTTGGGCGCTCTCGCTCAAACATGAATATCTTTCAAAAGCAGGTGCCATTTTCACAATTCTCAATCTTATCCTTGTGGTGCTCGCAGGAATGATTTTTTTTAAAGAAAAACTTTCACTTGCGCAGGAAATAGGAATAATTCTTGGAATAATAAGCATAGCAATGATTGAACTTGCTTAACTAACACAAAATGCCGCCCAAAAAAAGCGCATTTAAATCCTAATGATTCTGCATACTTTATGGAATTTAAGAAAATCACCCAGCTCGCGAAAGGCTGGAGCTCCTACATTTGGCTTGTGAGGAGCGAGGATGGAAAAGAATACGCGCTAAAAGAGGTTCGTGAAAAGAGCCCGAGGAAGAATCTTGCGGAACGCGAAGGGGAAATGGGACTATTGGCTAATCAAGTTGGGGTTGGGCCAAAAGTTGTGGAAGTAAATTATGAGAAAAATTTTGTAGTAAGGGAGTTTGTTAATGGAAAAAATTTTTTGAACTGGATTAGCTCGGAAGAATTTGACAAAAGTGTGACTCCGCAGGAGCTTTATGATTTCATTAAGGAATTGTACCGCGCTATCCTCGCGCTTGACTCAATAAATCTCAGCCACAATCAGCTTGAGGGCGGAAAAAATATTTTAGTTGAGGAGAAAATTGATGCGCTAAGCGGCAAGAGAAGATTTGTTCCGGCAATAATTGATTTTGAGAAAGCCTCAGTAAAAGAAAACAATCACACAAGAAACATCGGGCAAATTGAAAGCATGTTCTTCTATAATCCGCACGGAATGATAGCAAAGAAAATACGCGAGAAACTTAATCTTGCGCTTTAGAAATTATTTTTATTTTTAGAAATTACTTTCCTTCTTTTCATTTTTTTCTTCATTTCATTTTTTAAAAAACTATTTTCTCTTTTTCTTTCCAAAAGCAAAGAACACAACAACAAGCAGAGAAATTAACACGGGCAAAAGTCCAATGTCTGGAATACTCTGGGGCTTTGACGCGGCTGTTGCTGAGAAGAAGAATTCTCTTGTGCAAAACCCCACACTAAGTTTTGCGGTGTAAACCCCCGTAGGGAGAGAGGAATTTGTTGAATCAATTCTTAAATTCCTAAAATATTCCAGGCTTGTATTACATGGAACATTTATTGGACCCGCAACCACAACCCCGTAAGGATTTGTTATTGAAATAATCCCAATCGGGTCTGGATAATAACAAGAATAACTTACATTAACATTTGAGTCAACCACAATGTTTTGCGCGCCAAGTGATTGAATATTGCAATCAACCCCCGTAGTTGGAATCGTGATTATTGGAACGGTTCCTGCGCCGGTTCCAGTTGAAGCGCCCAAAAACATTGTGAAATTCGCATCTCCTGAAGTGCAGGGGCTCATTCTTGCTTTTAGAACAGCCCTAAACTTGTGCGAAATATCCCCGCCAATTGCTGAAGCGATTTCTGAAGAATTAACTGTCTGCCAATTAGCAGCATCCACGCAATTCTTTGAGAACAAAATTGTTTTCTTATAACCAAGCGAATCAGTTATAACTAAATCAACCGGAATCCCGTTTGAAGTTGTGCCCAAGCAATTGTACAAGAAATTAATGTCTGCAGGATGATTATAATCAGCAGGTGCTTTTGTTATTGACAAATTTATTGGGCAGGAGGCGTTTGAGAGAAATATGCAGCAAAACTTTACTTCATTAGCGGCAAAAACACCGCACATAGAGGGGTGCGCATTAGTATTTCCGCTCAAACCAAATGAACAATTATACCCCACACTACAATCTGCTCCAGGCAATGAATAATAACAAAGATTTGGGTATGAAGTAAAAACAGTGCTGCTAAGACAAATGTTTGTATCAGTGTAAAAAGAAGAACTCATTTGCTCCGCATGAGCATTTGTTGATGAGCTTAATCCAAGTATCCTTGCGGAGCTAGTGTCCGAGCAATTCGCAAAGTATTGAGTCGGAATCTGCACCTTATTTGGATAAGTGCAGGGAGGTTTACAAATGTGTGCTTGGGCATCCATTGAGGAAATTGCAATAAGATTGCTATACCCATCAAGCGCAAAAGCCGCGCCGAGGAAAAAAAGTAAAAAACTAAATAACACCAAATACTTCATTTTAGGAGTAGGGTGTCTGAATATAAAAGCGTTTTGAGAGAAGGGAGAAAGCAATGAACACGCAGAAAAAAATCAGCTTCTTCGTGAAGAAAGTTGATTAAAATATTAAATCTTAAACTTTCTCTCAACTTCAAGAACCAAAAGATCGCAGATGGTTTTCATTGACTCCATCTGCTGAATGATTCGCTCTTTCTCAAGCTCAATTTCCCCAACCGCCTCATATGCCTCAATTGATTCCTTGAACATGCTTCGGTCAATGTAAGGATAAGAGTAAGAATTCATTTTTTTTGATACTCTCTCAACTAAATTTCCCATCCAAACATTAAGCCCGCGCTTCACAGGACCCTTAATTGTTTTGCCGTCAGAGAGATGTTTTCGAAGTTTATTTGTAATAGTTGCTTTTGGGAAAGGCAACTGCTCGGCGTCAAGCTTCAACTGAACCGCTTTTGCTTTTGAGTCAGAGTCAATTCTATTAATTACTTCCTCGCAGGCTTTTTTTATTAAGTCAATCCGCTTAACGAGCTCATCTCTTTGCTTATTTATTCCCTGCACATCATCATAAGGAGCAAGAGCGTCCTTTAGCATATCATAATTAACAAAAGTATAGGGCTGGGAATTCATTTTCTTCGCGATTCTCTCAACCATTGATGCAACCCAAAGATTCATCTCATCCTTAACAGTCCCCTTAATCTGCTTCCCCTGGGAAATATTTTTTCGAACAAGTTTTGTAATTGTGGCTCTTGGGAATGGAAGCTTTTGATCATCTTCCGCGCCAATGGGGGCACTAATAACTTCATCATTTTCTTCATCAGAGGCATCATTTTCCAGAGCAAAAACATTACTTTCACTCGTTTCTTGCATGGTTTCATCATCATTTTTTGCATTAGAAGCACCTTTTTGAACCGTTTTCTCAACCACTAAAAATCACCAGAATAAAGAAAACCCACGTCAAGAGGCATTTAAATGCATCGTTTCTTTTCAGCGTTTAAAAAATAATGCCTGGCTTAAAAAAGCTAAAAAAACGGGTTTTTTAGGGTTTTTGTTAATTTTAATGAAAAATCCCAAAAGAAAAAACCTGTTGGATACAAAACAACTATCCCAGTATAGATGCAAACATCAAGGTAATGCTCGCAAGGAGTAGAATTGAGAGTATAACAATATTCGCCACATCAAGTTTCCCAAAATTAATCCAAAAAAGCCCAAGAGAAACCAAAAATGCGAGTGCGCCTGTACCGAGCATTGCGTAAGAAAAAAACATTGACTTTTTTCTGAATTTATGAACCTTCATCTGCTCAACATCAAGCTCAATTTGCGCCATCCTATTATTCAGAGAATCAAGAGCGACTTTTACAAGCGAAACGGTTTTCTGGGACTCTGAAATTACTTTATTTACTCTCTCCTCAAAGCCCCTCGCTTCCCCAAGAATACCCGCACGAACTTCCTTAAGTTCGGAGCGCGCAACTTCCCCCGCCATTACTTTTTCCTCGGACTCAATTATTTTCAAATCATGCTTTATTATATCCTCAAAATCTTTTTTCTGGAGAGTAAATTCCTGCTTCACCATATTATTGATTTCTTTTTTCAAAAGAGTGAGAGTATCCGCCTCAGCAATCATTAAAAGGCGCGTCGCCTGCTCATCCTTCACGCCAAGGTCATTAAGCGTCTGAAGTATTTTCTCCCTCGGCTCGCCGTCTTGAACCATTTTTTGAATAACTTCAATTATTGAATCGCTTTTTTGCATTATGCTACACCCTTTCCAAAACTAAATTAATACAAAATTAATTTTAACCTGCCTCAATTACAGCATCCTTTGTCGCTTGCTGCTCAATATCCCCCACCTTCCATCTGAATACAAACTGCACACTGCCAACCTTTATTGGTGTCAAAGTGGAATAAATTGTTTTGCATTGAGCGGAATCAACACTTACTGACCTGCCTATAAAGTCCCCAGTGACTGCCTCCTGCTCCTTAAAATATCCCCTGTCCGTGCTTGCAAACCAGCGAACCTCGGAAATATTTGTTTTTGAAATATTGCAAATCTTTGTTATATAATCATATGTCTCTCCCACAAGAAGCGTTTTTGGAATCTCCACGTTTGCGCTGATTGGATTAACTGTTTCCTTATCAAGCTTAAAACTCAATAATTTAGGCGCGCTAAACGGCGCATAAATCACAACCTCATACTTAAGCGTCTCTGAAACCGGAAGCTCTGCAACAAAATCATATTTCTCCCCCGCGGCAAGAACTGACTCATCCTTATTATCCTTAAGGAAAAATGATCTATTATACTGGTCAGAGCGAACCTCAATCGTTATCCCGTTTACTGTTGTTTGAGTATTATTCACAAGAGTCATCTTCAAAACAACCTTATCCCCGACAACAGAAACAACAGGCGCGGGATTATCACTCACATCAATGGGCTTGTTTAGAAATACTAAGTAAAGCATTCCAAGAAAAACTATGGAGAACACTATTATGAAAAAAGGAAAGGTAATTTTACGCGGAGCATAAACCATGCAAGAATAAAGCAAAAAGAGTATTTAATCCTTACAGCGCTCAAAAAAGGCAAACCATTTAAAAAGGATTTTTAGATAAACTTTTTCACTTTCACTTCCTCATCAAAGAATTGTATAAGACGCGGATTTGTTTTTCCAGCGGAGACAAAAAATCCGCTTGAGGAGCGCTTATGAAGGAGTTTTGTTAAAGAATAAACGAATTTTAGCACCACGCCCTCTTCATGATAAAGACCAAGGATTCCGAGTGAATCAAAAATGAAGCAGGTGTTCTTCTTCGAATCCATTATATTAATCATTTTTATCTGGAGCTGGGTTAAATTCCTTGGCGAATCAACAAAAAAAAGCCTCTCGCTGTCCTCCGCATGGGAAAAAACCTTTGATACTGTGTCAATAATAATTACTTTATCATCAAGCCCGCTTGTCTTAAGCGAACGAATCACTGATTTTGAAGTGAAATTCATTAAAACAAGCACAGGATTCATGCCCATTTCAAGCACTAGCTTCACAAGAGCTGAAACCACTTCGCTTGAATTAGAAGGGTCGCACTCCATAAGGGATTCACCGCGAAAAGAAAGAGGCACCTTGGATTTTAGGTCAGTAAGCACCCTCTCAGTTCCCAAAATCGCGTTAAAAGCATCAAACTTGCGTTTCTTTGAATCAAGATCAATCCCGAAAGTCGGGTCGCCCGAAAGAATAGCATCAATCGCCTTCTTCTGCCCCTCATCAAAATAAACCGCTTCAGGCATGCAAAAGAAATGCACAAACTTGTTATTAAACCTAATAGAAAAAGATAGAATGAATCAAAAGCTCAAAATATAAAACGCTAAAATTAGCAAAAGAAGAAGAAAAAAAGAATTGAATACGTTTGTTCCAACCCAATATCACAGCGTTTATAAACAACAAAGAAGTAATTATTGACAGATTATATTATCCATGGTGGCGGTACTTTGCCGGAAGAAGAATCAGGGCTTGATGAGTTAAAGCGCCTTACTTTAGGCGGCTTTTTTGGGGGAACTAGTGCGCAAAAACCTCCTGAGAAAAAAGAGGAACCAAAGGCTGAAGAAGTAAAACCAAAGACCCCGCCGCAGCCCCAAACACAAAATACTCTCGGAAAAGGACACTGGGCATTTCGCGGGGAGATTAAACCAAAAGAAACTCCATCGCAAGCACTAGGCGCAAAAATGAGTAGTGAAAAAGCGCAAGTTGCAAGCGATAAGGAAGCTTTCCAAGAAGAACAGAGAATATTTACCCAAATAAATTCGGCGAAGGAGCTTACTAACGAACCAAATTATATGATTCCGCAGGAATTAAATAAAAGAGGAGTGGAGAAAAGCGCGGAAGAAGAAAGCGGAGGCGCATTTGAAAAGCTTTTGAACTTGACAAAAGCACCGCTTGTTGAGGACCCAAAAAAAGAGGAAATACGAAGCAAAAATTTTGGAAAATTAGAAGTTGTGAAAGAAGAAATAGTGAAAGAGATTAATCCGAACGCAAAAACAATTTCAATGAAGAGCTCCCTTGATGAGGCGCCAAAAATAAATGCTGCGCCTGAAGTGAGAAAAAGCATTGCAGTTGAAGAAATTAAACGAACAGGAGAGCCGCTAATAGCTAAGCCTAAGGAAGAGCAGACAAAAAATATTGAGGAATCAAGATTTATAAAAGCCCCTACGGAGCCAAGACTGGAAAAAGCGGCTCAGGCAAAAAAAAAATTCATTGAGGAGTCAGCAGTACAGCCAAAAGAACACAAAATGAAGTGGGGCGCGGAAGGGAAACTAAAACCCGAAATGAAACTTGAAACAAAAAACGGGGAGGAGACTGCATCCACCGAGAATACAAGCACCCAAAAAAAGGGCTCATTTATTGAGGACACTTCAAATTCAATGCCAAAAGAAAATTTTGGGGCGCACACAGAAAGTGTTTTTGCGAAAAAGAGAAAAGAACTTGACGAGCAAAAAAGAAAACTTGAGGAAACACTTGAACTAAAAACCCCTGTTGATTTGCTTTTTTCGGCGCTTGAGGAACACCGTCAGCTTGACGCGGGGGAAGCCGCAATGCTCTGCCAAATCCCGTACGATTTAGTTGAAAAACTCTCCAAAATGTTTGAGAATGACGGAGTGCTTGAAATAAATTATCCTACAAGCTTAACAAAAAAACCCATGATAATTCTCAAAAACCCGGTTCAATCAAAGCTCCTTGATGTGCCAAAAGGAGAGGCGCTTGAGAATTACACAATTACAGTTGACCATGTTCCCGCGCACATCTCAATAACTCTTTCCCCAGGAGAAGCAAGACCATTATATGCAGTACAAATGCCCGCAATTGGAAAATACACTAGAAGATTTTTGTTTTTTGTGAAAGAAGAAGTTGCGGAGAACATGCCAATTGAGCTTGAGGAAATTGTTGACCCTAAAAAATCAAAGAGACTAAAAGACAGATTCTTTTTTGAATTAAATTCCCACCTCTCAAAATACTTCCCGATGCTTCCTGAAGAATACCTCAACATGCTCTCAGGGGTTTTGTTACATGAGATGTATGGCTTAGGGGATATTGAACTCCTAATGGGAGACGACATGCTTGAAGAAGTAGGAATAAACTCGGCTAAGACACCTATCACTGTTTATCACAGGGTTCACGGGTGGCTGAAAACAAATCTTGTACCTGGAACCGAAGAAGACATCAATAACTTTGCATCACAAATCGGAAGAAAGGTAGGGCGAGAAATCACAATCCTAAGCCCAATACTTGATGCGCACTTACTCTCAGGCGACCGTGTAAACGCAACACTCTTCCCAATCTCATCCGAAGGAAACACGCTCACAATCCGAAGATTCGCAAGAAAACCATGGACAATAGTTGATTTTATTGGAAAAGCGCACACAATGGATTCAGAGATGGCAGCAATGCTTTGGATTGCAATGCAATACGAAATGAATGTGCTAATAGCTGGAGGAACCGCTTCAGGAAAAACTTCGGCGCTAAATTCGCTCCTTGCGCTTGTTCCAACTTACCATAGAATAATTTCAATTGAGGATGTAAGAGAAATTGTCTTGCCAAAATATCTTGAGTGGAACTGGATACCAATGGTAACACGCGCGCCAAACCCTGAAGGACTCGGAGAAGTAACAATGCTTGACTTAATGGTTACAAGCCTAAGAATGAGACCTGATAGAATAATTGTTGGGGAAATGCGAAGGAAAAAAGAAGCGGAAGTATTAATGGAAGCGATTGAAACCGGACACAGTATTTACTCAACTATCCACGCAAACTCGGGTTATCAGGTACTTCGAAGACTTGCGGAACCGCCGATAAATATTCCATTAATGCAAATTGAATTAATTGACTTAATTGTTGTGCAATACCGTGACAGAAAAACAAATAGAAGAAGAACATTTGAAATCTCGGAGATTGAACAAACCTCTACAGGACAGGGACTGCAAATCAACACTGTTTACAAATGGGCGCCAAGAAGCGATACTTGGGAGAAAATGAACAAGCCGACAAAACTAATCACATTACTAAACATGCACACGGGAATGACAGAAGAGGATTTGTTCACAGAAATTGAGGACCGAAGGAAAATACTTGATTGGATGCAAAGAGCGGGAATTGATGACCTTGACAGAATCGGATTCATAGTTAAATTATTTTACTCAAACCCAGAAAGAGTAAAAAACCTCGCAAGAAAGAACGCCGCGGTTGAGGAAGTGGAGAACATAATGGCAACTGAACAAGGAGAAGAAGCATTTTAGCGCGCAGAAGAGCGCACAGGGAAGGTTAATTAATGCAAAAGAAATGATAATTTGGATTTGGAAGTTAGTTTTTAAGTAGAAGAGAGGATTTAGGAAAAGAATAACATTGTTAAGTAAATAAAAAAGTTAAATTAGAAAAAATCAGGTGCAAAAAATGAATCAGCCGCAAAAAACGCCTCTAATGATGCTCTATTCGCTTGAGAAAGCAAAGCGCTTCAGCGAAAAATATCTTTTCATCGGAAGATTCCTATCAAAAGTAATGTTCTCGCTCAAATATGACCTGCAGAAAGCCGAAATAAATATTGATGAAGAGAGATACTGCCTTGCATCAACCGTTTCAGCGGTAATGTACGGCTTCATGTTCCTCTTTGTTGGAATGGCATTTGGGGTAATAATTAACAGAGGATTTGGGGCGGGGACAATTATAATAATGTTTTTTACGGGGTTTGGAACATTCCTCGCGATGCTGATTTTCCATTTAATTTATCCAAAACTTGCTGCTTTTCAGCTTGCGAGCATGGTTGACCAGGAACTATTATTCGCAATGAGAACAATACTCATCCAATTAAGCTCAGGAATAAGCCTCTTTGACACAATGAAAAGCATTTCAAAATCAAATTACGGCCAAGTGTCAAAGGAATTTGCTCTTGTTATAAGAGATGTTAATTCAGGGGTAAGCGAAACTGAAGCGCTTGAGAAACTTGCATTTCGAACAAAATCCGAGGTGCTGAAAAAAACCGCGTGGCAGTTAACTATCACACTAAAAAGCGGGGGCTCGGTAACTAGCGCGCTAAACTCGCAAGTAGAAGAACTTATATCAAAGCAAATGAATTCAATAAGAGAATACTCCGCGGAGCTAAACCTCTGGACGCTTGTTTATCTAATAGTGGCCGCGGCAATGCCATCACTCGGAATAACTTTCCTTGTAATCGCATCCTCAATTGGGGGAAGCGGAATCGGACCCGAAGCGGTAATACTAATAATAGTGCTCTCAGTTTCAGTGCAATGCGCAATGATATTCTTAGTAAGATCAAAAGTACCAAAGGTAGTGAAATAAATGCTTAACGAAGTATCCAGATTGTTTTCGGTTTTCATTCCAAAGAAATACCTTGAAAATGTGGTAAAACCCTCTCTAATATATGCTGGCTCAAAAGATGATGCACGGCTTTGGGTAGGAATTAGAGTGTTTGTCGCAATACTTGCTGGATTAATCGGCATTCTTACCCCATTTAGTTTAATTCCGCTGTTTAATGTGCTAACTGGGTCAAGCATTTACTTTGAAACCCCAATAAGAATACTCCTAACAGTTGCTCTTGGGGCAATTGGATTTGGGGGAACACTCGCCATATTTTACTTACACTTGGCGTACGTAATAGACGGCAGAAAAAAGATGGTTGAAGGAATACTCCCTGATTTTCTTTTCCTTGTTGGGAACAATATGAAAAGCGGGATGTCCCCATTCTACGCATTCCGCTCAGCAATAAGACCCGAATTTGGACCGCTAAGCGAAGAAATAAAAATTGCTACTCAAAAAAGTCTTGGAATTGACTCATTCTCTGACGCACTCAAAAATATCGCAAAAAGAATTGATTCAAAAGTGCTTGAGGACACAACAAAATTCTTCGCGCAGGCACTGCGCTCCGGAGGAAGACTCGCGCAATTAATTGAAACCACCGCGCAGGACATAAAACAAACCAACAGACTCAAGGGAGAATTAATTACTTCAACTCGAATGTACACTCTATTCATACTATTCGTTGTAATAGTCGCCTCGCCAATGCTCCTCGCCGTAAGCGTTCAATTCCTTGATGTTCTCTCAGGAATTCAGTCAAAAACAGGGAGCCTAAGCGGAGTGACAAACGAGCAATTACTCCAGCAGACAGGAATGGGAACAGGACAAATGACAATAGACGCAAGTTTTATGACTACAATAAGCTATTTTATAATAATCACAAATGCGATTCTCGCAGGCGTCTTTATGGGCGCGATTGGGGGAGGAAAAATACGCGATGGACTCAAGTATGCCCCATTTTTGGCCGGGATTGGATTAGTTTTATTTATAATATTCCTTGGAGCGGTAGGCGGGCTCCTCGGAGGATTCTCAATATAATGCACTTAGGGATTCATAAGAAGCATTTAAATACTAGAAAAGCATTTAAGATTTAAGTTAATATTTTACTAAAAAGGAGGTTTTAAAATGACGGCAAAAAAAGCACAAGGAACAATCGAATACCTAGTAATAATCGCAATCGTTGTTGTAATCGCACTAGTAGTAGTAGGACTACTCCTACAAGTAATGCAACAAGGAAACGCAGTACCAGAAACCAGCGCAAAAACCGCATGGAAAAGCGCAGAACCATGGGGAATAACAGACTGGACAAGAAGCGCTAATGCTTTGACAGTAGTAATGCAAAATAACACATCCGAAGCACTATCTACGGAAATTTTCCAAGTAGCTTCTGGCGACACAAATACATATGCAGGTTTTGCTAACATATCACCGGGAGCAAAAATCACATACACTATTACTGTTGACAGCAGTTGCACAGCAGGAAGCAAATACTCCATACCAAAAGCTGGAATAAAAATTGATTATAACACATCAAACGGCTTAGATAAGTCCCAGTACGGAGCAGCAGATTTAGTAGGAACATGTTAAAGTTTAATTTTGAAAGAAGAGAGAAAAACCTCCTTTAAAAAAAGGGAAAAACTCTTCTTTCAAAATCTATTTTTTTTAGGAGAACAAATCTTAATTCTTTTTTGGGGTGCAAAAGCAGTACTTACCCCGCGCCAAAAGTCCAAAATTACCCCATCAACAAGAAGACATATATACTTATATAGAAGAAAGTTCTCAACATAAAACATAGTTCAACTAAAAAGGAGGTTTTAAAATGACAGCAAAAAAAGGACAAGGTACAATTGAATACCTAGTAATCATCGCAATCGTTGTTGTAATCGCACTAGTAGTAGTAGGACTACTCCTACAAGTAATGCAACAAGGAAACGCAGTACCAGAAACCAGCGCAAAAACCGCATGGAAAAGCGCAGAACCATGGGGAATAA